>Ga0075011_10000006_pt1 | contig 154262 bp, 137 predicted proteins | sample TARM_MetaG_T_14_FD_72354 | JGI IMG/M metagenome (GOLD analysis project Ga0075011, IMG submission 72354) | Freshwater microbial communities from Pennsylvania, USA, analyzing microbe dynamics in response to fracking - TARM_MetaG_T_14 | ecosystem: Environmental > Aquatic > Freshwater > River...
GTTCAATATAAAATAATCAGGATGAATTATGCCAAAGGTAGGGATGCCAGACATACGCAAACCTCAACTTGTCGCCGCAACAATGACAGTCATTGAACGCGTTGGATTACATGGCGCAAGTATCGCTTTAATCAGCAAAGAAGCAGGTGTCTCGACAGGGATTATCAATCACTACTTTGGCGGCAAACATGGATTATTGGAAGAGACAATGCGTGTTGTTTTACGTGAGCTTTCAACCACCATCACTCAGCATTTAAACCAACTCCCAAAAGAGGCTCATTACGAACGCATTAATGCCATCGTAACCGGCAATTTCAAAGGGTTCCAAGCGGAAAACCAAGTCGTTAAAACATGGTTAGCGTTTTGGGCTTACTCCATGCACGACGCACAATTAAATCGCCTGCAATACGTCAATGAACAGCGTTTACTTTCTCACCTTAAGATTGAACTCAAGCCGCTGCTCCCATCAGAACAAGTCAACCTCGTGGCTCATGGTATCGCGTCACTGATTGATGGCATTTGGCTACGCGGAGCATTAAACCCCAAAGGGATAGACCCTGCTCAAGCACATTCCATCATTAACGATTACCTCAATAAACAATTAGCGTTTTACGCGCAATAACAACTCACTTCAGGCCTTAAAATGGAAATACAATCGCTTTATATCAACGGAATGCTCCGATCTGCGACTTCAGGAGAACGTTTCGATACCTACAACCCAGCAACAGGTGAAGTGATAGCAAGATTGCAGCACGCCAGTGCCAATGACGTTGAACAAGCTATCACTTCAGCCAAGCAAGGATTCGCGATATGGTCAAGAATGACCGCGACAGAACGCAGCCGTATTTTGCTAAAAGCAGTAAAAATACTTAGAGAACGAAACGATGAACTTGCTGTACTTGAAGTTCTCGATACCGGCAAGCCGATTCAAGAAGCCAATTGCGTTGATATTGCTACTGGCGCAGACGTCATTGAGTACTTTGCAAATTTAGCCCCATCGCTTCAAGGCGAGCAACAACCGCTCAACGACCATCAGTTTTTTTATACTCGCCGCGAACCATTAGGCATCTGCGCGGGCATTGGCGCATGGAATTATCCGATTCAAATCGCGATGTGGAAATCCGCGCCAGCACTGGCTGCCGGCAATGTGATGATTTTCAAGCCCTCAGAGGAAACGCCATTAAGCGCATTAAAACTGGCAGAGATCTTCAGTGACGCGGGAGTGCCAGACGGCGTCTTTAACGTGGTTCAAGGTGATTACCGCGTAGGTCAAATGCTGACAGCCCACCCTGATATTGCCAAAGTCTCTTTTACCGGTGAATCGGGCACCGGGAAAGCCGTGATGGCAGACAGCGCTCGCAGCTTGAAGTCTGTCACTATGGAATTGGGCGGAAAGTCACCGCTCATTATTTTTGATGATGCCAAGCTTGATCAAGCTGTCTCCGCCGCCATGGTGGCAAACTTTTATACCCAAGGTGAAGTGTGTACCCATGGGACGCGCGTTTTCGTACACGACAGCCTCTACGATGCGTTTGTCGCTCAGCTTAAGCTGCGTACTGAACAATTAGTGATTGGCGATCCTATGGATATCAACACCCAGATTGGCGCGTTAATTTCCAAACCTCATTTAAACAAAGTGCTCACAGCGATTGAGCAAGCCAAAACCAGCCAAGCAACTTTGCTCACTGGCGGTTATCAAGTTACCGATAACGGCCTAGATAAGGGCAACTTTGTTGCACCAACCGTTTTCATTGATTGCACTGATGACATGCCTCACGTGCAGCAAGAAATCTTTGGCCCTGTAATGTCAGTGCTTAAATTTAGCGATGAAGACGAAGTGATCGCGCACGCGAATGGCACTCAATATGGCTTAGCTGCAGGAGTGTTCACACAGAACCTTTCACGTGCACACCGAGTAATTCACCAACTTCAAGCCGGGATCTGCTGGATAAATACTTGGGGAGACTCTCCGGCAGAAATGCCTGTTGGTGGTTATAAGCATTCTGGGATTGGCCGTGAAAATGGCATAGAAACCCTTAAGCACTATACCCAAACCAAAAGCATTTTAGTGGAGCTAGATGATTTTGCTAGCCCATATGCTTAATCGTCAAAGGAGCCTTCTATGTTAAATCACTTTGATTACATTATCGTCGGTGCGGGCTCAGCAGGCTGTGTTCTTGCCGATCGCTTAACCGAGTCTGGCGAGTATCAAGTTTTACTGCTCGAAGCTGGCGGAAGCGATAAAAGCATTTTTATTCAAATGCCAACCGCCCTTTCTTACCCGATGAACAGCGAAAAATACGCATGGCAATTTGAAACCGAATCAGAGCCCGATCTTGACGGGCGTCAGTTACATTGCCCACGGGGCAAAGTACTCGGTGGCAGCTCGTCTATTAATGGCATGGTGTACGTTCGTGGCCACGCTTGCGATTTTGATGAATGGGAATCACTGGGCGCTAAAGGTTGGAATTATCAAAATTGTTTACCCTATTTTCGCCGCGCTGAATCTTGGATAGGTGGCGATAACGCTTATCGTGGCGGCAACGGACCCGTCGGTACTTGTAATGGTAACGACATGCAATTGAACCCACTTTATCAAGCCTTCATCGATGCGGGCAAAGAAGCCGGTTATCCAGAAACTGACGATTACAATGCTTATCAGCAGGAAGGTTTCGGACCAATGCATATGACGGTAGATTCTGGAGTTCGCGCCTCAACGTCCAATGCCTATTTACGCCGCGCGATGAAGCGCCCGAACCTCACCGTAAAAACAGGAATTGTGGCACATAAAATCTTGATTGAAGAGCAAAAGGCCATCGGCGTTGAGTTTGAAAAATCAGGCAAGATCCAACAAGCGTTTTGCTTGCGAGAAGTGATCTCAAGTGCTGGTTCTATTGGCTCTCCTCAACTTTTGCAACTTTCGGGTATTGGCCCTAAAGCGCTACTTGAACAAGTTGGTGTGAAACTGGAGCAAGACCTGCCTGGCGTGGGTCAAAACCTGCAAGATCACTTAGAGATCTATTTTCAATACCATTGTAAACAGCCGATCACACTAAACAGTAAACTCGGTTTAATCAGCAAAGGGCTTATCGGCACTGAATGGATCTTAACTCGTAAAGGATTAGGGGCAACCAACCACTTCGAGTCGTGCGCGTTTATTCGCTCTCGCGCAGGGCTCAAATGGCCAAATATTCAATACCACTTTTTACCTGCTGCGATGCGGTACGACGGCCAAGCGGCCTTTGATGGTCACGGCTTCCAAGTTCATGTGGGACCCAATAAGCCAGAAAGCCGAGGACAAGTACAAATTGTCTCTCGCGATCCAACGGTTTCACCCTCTATCGCATTTAATTACCTATCAACCGAACAAGATCGCCAAGATTGGCGCGATTGCATTCGTCTCACCCGCGAAATTCTAGCGCAACCAGCATTGGATAGTTATCGGGGCGAAGAAATTCAACCGGGGGAAGAGATCCAAAACGATGACGATATTGATTCATGGGTCAAACAGAATGTGGAAAGCGCTTATCACCCCTCTTGCAGCTGCAAAATGGGCGCAGATGACGACCCAATGGCCGTGGTGAATGACCAATGCCAAGTGCGCGGAATTCAAGCTTTACGCGTGGTGGATTCCTCGATATTCCCAAGCATTCCCAACGGGAACCTGAATGCGCCAACCATCATGGTCGCAGAGCGCGCCGCCGATCTTATTTTAGGCAAACCGCTATTAGCCAGTACTGAAGCTCCAGTATGGATTGCACCAGACTGGCAAACCAAACAAAGAATAAAACCACCAATGAGAAAGCCGGACGCTTACTCATAAAATTTATAAAGTCAGTCAAAAATACAAGGAAATAACATGTCTATTACTAAAAAAACCGTGCTCACACTTGCAATGACGACTCTGCTCAGCGCCAACGCTTACGCCAATCAATGCGATACGGTGCGCTTTGCTGATGTGGGTTGGACAGACATTACCGCCACGACGGCAATAACCACAGAGCTGCTCAAAGGGTTAGGCTATCAGACAAAAATCGATTTACTCTCAGTACCGGTGACCTACTCATCTATGGCGAACGGTGACATTGATGTATTCCTCGGTAATTGGATGCCAACCATGGAAGGCGATATTGCCAAATACCGTGAAGCTGGAACGGTTGAAACTCTGCGCGCTAACTTGGAAGGAGCAAAATACACACTCGCTGTGCCTAAGTACGTTTATGATGCCGGTGTCCAATCGTTTGCTGATATCGCTCAATTTTCAGATAAATTTCGCGGCAAAATCTATGGTATTGAACCGGGCAATGACGGTAATCGCTTGATCCAATCGATGGTTGATGAAAACGCTTTTGAGCTGAAAGATTTTAGCGTTGTTGAGTCAAGTGAAGCGGGCATGGTGTCACAGGTGGCACGCTCAGTACGTCGTAATCAGTGGATTGTGTTTCTAGGTTGGGCTCCGCACCCAATGAACAGCAATGTTGAAATGGAATACCTTGATGGCGGTGACGATTACTTTGGCCCAAACTACGGTGGTGCAAATGTCTACACCAATGTGCGTCAAAACTACCTAGCACAATGCCCAAATGTCGGTAATTTATTAAAAAACCTATCCTTCTCGCTTGAAATGGAAAACCAACTGATGGAATCCATTCTCAACCAAGGCGTGTTACCAGAACAAGCCGCTCGCCAATGGTTAATCAAACATCCAGAAAGTATTGTTCCATGGCTAAAGAATGTAAAAACCAAAGCTGGAGCACCTGCACAACAAGCTATTAGCAACTATTTAGCGCCATTTAAAGCATAAATTAATTTAAAGGAGGAGGTGAGCATTTCACCTTCCAAAAGGCTATACCGTGAATTTTATTACAGAGAACAAAATCCCCTTAGGTCGTTGGATGGAAAGTGGCGTTGACTGGCTGACCATCCATGCAGCCACATTTTTTGATACTGTTTCCTACTTACTTGAGACCATCATTTTATCTTTAGTTGATGTGTTTAAATGGATGCCCCCTGCCGTGCCGATTTTAGTCACCGCAGCCATTGCATGGTATCTGCATCGTCAGATTTCATTGGTGGTATTTGTTATTGCTGCCCTACTGCTTATTCTAAACCTTGGCTACTGGCAAGAAATGCTGGAAACCTTTGTCTTGGTGTTTGCCGCGACAACGATTTCCGTATTAATTGGCGTACCATTGGGCATTATCGCCGCGCATCGACCATGGCTTTATACGCTGATGCGCCCAATTCTTGACTTAATGCAAACGGTACCAACCTTTGTTTACCTCATTCCAACGCTAGTTCTGTTCGGTTTGGGTATTGTTCCGGGGCTCATTTCGACCATTATCTTTGCCATCGCCGCCCCCATTCGCCTCACCTATCTTGGGATTACTAAGGTACCGGAAGAGTTAGTTGAAGCGGGTAAAGCATTCGGCTCTAGCCGTATGAACTTACTGCTCAAAGTGGAGTTGCCAGCAGCGCTACCCAGCATAATGGCAGGGATCACTCAGTGCATTATGTTATCACTCTCAATGGTTGTGATTGCCGCCTTAGTTGGGGCTGACGGCCTTGGCAAACCCGTGATTCGTGCACTCAACACCGTCAATATTTCTCAAGGTTTTGAAGCTGGTTTAGCCATCGTTTTAGTCGCCATCATTCTTGATCGTTTATGCAAAACCCCACATCAAAATAATAAGGACGCATAATCATGGACGCAATTACCATTAAAAACCTCGATGTTATCTTTGGTCAGAACCCAAATGAAGCACTGCAACGACTCGACGCGGGTGAATCTCGCCAAGAGATTATCGATGCCTGCGGTCAAGTCGTAGGGGTAAACAATGTCAGCCTTACTGTTAAAGAAGGCGAGATTTGCGTCTTGATGGGGCTGTCTGGTTCAGGGAAATCGAGCTTGCTACGCGCGGTGAATGGCTTGAATACCATCAGCCGGGGATCATTAGAATTAAAAGATGGCGAACGCTTTGTTGACCTTGCCAGCTGTGATAAAGCAACGCTTCAGCATTTAAGGACGAATCGTGTCTCGATGGTGTTTCAAAAGTTTGCCCTTATGCCTTGGTTATCGGTTTTAGATAACGTGGCCTTTGGCTTAGAAATGCAAGGAATGAGTAAGAAAAAACGCCACCAACGTGCTCGTGAACAGCTAACAATGGTTGGTCTTGCTGAATGGGAAGATAAATTCCCCCACGAACTTTCTGGCGGCATGCAGCAACGTGTCGGTTTAGCGCGTGCTTTTGCAATGGACAGTGACATCCTGTTAATGGACGAGCCATTCTCAGCACTTGATCCGCTGATTCGTGCGCAACTGCAAGATGAGTTATTAGATCTACAAAGCAAACTCAACAAAACCATCTTATTTGTTAGCCACGACTTAGATGAAGCACTAAAAATAGGTAATAACATCGCGATTATGGAGTCAGGAAAACTGATTCAGCACGGTAAACCAGAAGAAATTGTCCTTACACCCAAAACGGACTACGTTAAAGAGTTTGTGGCACACACTAACCCTCTTAACGTACTAAAAGGACGTTCGTTAATGCAGCCCATCGAACAGTTAAAGCAACAAGACGAACGTTGGCAGGTCTGCAAAAAACAGGATGTTTGGGTCGCACAACATGATAAAACTCTGACGCTATATGGAGCAACGTCGACCGCTCTTATCCACTGGGATACCCAAGTCAGCGATATGTCGAACATTGATTCATCGATGATGATTATTACAACACCTGATATTGATATGCGTAGCGCGATTGAGTTGAAACATCGAACTCAAAATCCGATTCTTCTGATGGAAAATAATCAGCTCGTCGGCGTCTTAAGCGACCAAGAAATTTACAGTGCCCTACTGGGAAATTATCAAACCGAAAAGGCGGCTTAACACTCACCTCTGTACATTGCTGTCAATGTCATGTTAACGCCATCATACCGATGGCGTTATTTTCTAAACAGGCTGTTGATTCTTAATCACATAGATCAAAAAAAGACGCTAAAAAGCGTCTTTTTTTGTTTTTGGAGGCGCGACCCGGAGTCGAACCGAGGTCCACGGATTTGCAATCCGCTGCATAACCAGTCTGCCATCGCGCCTTTAATTTTTTGTTGCTCTTAATGAGCAAAGAATAGATGGTGCCCCGGGCCGGACTTGAACCGGCACGACTCGAAAGTCGAGGGATTTTAAATCCCTTGTGTCTACCAATTTCACCACCAGGGCACGCAATTCTGGATTGCGATGCCGTCAACTGAATCAGTTACACACCATCGAAAATTTTTTGAAGTACATTCACTAGCTTTATTATTAATAATAATAATATTTGGTTATTAACAACATTTGTTATTAAACATTGCTTTACAGCTTTTAATAACTTTGCTCATCTTGCTGAGCAACTAACTCCTGACATTGTTCTTTCGGGCTTTGCCGTGAGAACGAGGCGTACTTTAACGGATTAAGAAAATGAGTCAACAATAAATTTTCCACTTATGAATCAAGTGACTAAGAATCGACCCGCAAAGGATAGAAGGCGAACAACTAGAGCAACAATTCATCAGTTTTTATCAAGTAATCGTTACCATTTTTTCATCAGTCGCCCGACGAGATTAGGATGGTATGCCCAGCAGTGATCAAACATCGCCATCAACTGTGGATTACTATAGCGAGACAAACTCACCGCATGGAAACGATTTTTTTGATGTTTTAAGGTCGCGATTTTTTCTAGCAGAGCTTCCGGCGGTTTAGGTGCGATGAAATCCGACAATACGACCAAATCTGCATTGCGGTATTTGTCACTGTTCATCAGTTCAACCGATTGTTCTAGCACAGGGTCTAAATCCGTTCCGCCGTGAAATGAATAACTTAAAAAATCACTCGCTTCACGCAAGCCATCTTGCTTGGTCAGCTCATAGGTAATTTGCTGAGTAGAAAACAGCATCACGTAGCACTCGCGCCTCTCAGCAAGCGCGATCTGCATCAGAGCATAAGCCATCGCTTTTGCACACTGTTCTGGGAAACCACTCATGGAACCAGAAGCGTCCACACATACGATGAACGGCCCTTTTTCAATCTCAAACTGTTTGTGTTCTGGTTGGTACGCTTTGACTTTACGCAAGGTGCGAGACTTGCCTTGCATGCGATAGTTCATCAAGCGCTTATCCACTAAATGCTTGTAGAAAACCACCTCAAGTTCAGGATAGGCAAGAAACATGGTTTCGTTGGGCAGCAGCTTGTTCAGATCATCACTTTCGTGGATGCCGACGATGTCATCCGTCGCTTCGTCCGATTTCTCCTCCACCATTTGCAGCGCTTCGGCTGGAGTGCGGTTGAGATCCGGGTCATCTACTTCGCCAGCCATGCGCCCAAGCTGTTCAGCAATCTCTTGCAATCCTTTGTTCTTTTTCAAAAATTCCGCATGGCGCTTCATAACACTAATGTCTGTTTTACTGAGCTTCGCCGATGCCATATCCCACAAGCGACCGACGCTGCTTTCATCGCCCGATTCCGTGACTTTATCCATGTTTTTCATGGTTTCCATACGCTGGTACAAATCGGCCAACACTTTTTCTTTGTTACTTTCAAGTTCGTTGATTTGCGCTTGTTTAATCGCATGGCAAAGGCTTTGATACCATTGATCACAAAAGAAATGAGGGAACATGGGGTTATGCAACCCCTTGTTTTTTTCAATTAAACGACGTGCTTGGAGATAAAATGCTGAGTGCCATTCCAACTGTTTGATTATCTCGTTAATCCGGGTAAAGAAGGTCTCCTCATCCCAGTGAATTACTTCTTGATATAAGGTCAGCTCTTGTTGAAAACGCTCAGTTTCACACACTTTTGTAATGCGTTTTTTGACACTACCACGCCACTTAGTTAGGTGATTTTTAACTGAATTCGCCACGCCGCGGTTTTCAGCCATCATCATCACTTGCGAGCGCGCAAGCAAATCATTCACTGCCGTATCAATGATGCCCGAGTCGGCAATCATTAACGCTAAATTTAAACCATCGGCACCAAGCATCTTCTCTCCTTACGCAAAAAACTGGTTTAGGTTTTTAAAACGAAGCACCGTTTTTTCGCATTCGGTATGAGTCGATTCAAGTAATTGCTGCAGATGCTGCAGCGTCGCTTCCATAGCGGTGGGCAGCTCCGGATCAATGAAGTTATGCGGCAAAGCGCCGTGAAACTTAGAACGCACTTTACGCAAATGGTGTTCGGCATGTTGCAACTGTGCAACGGCTTGATCCGCTTTCGTAAGCCACTCTTGATAAAGACTTTCGTCTAAACCTTGCTCAGTCACCAAACTCACCAACACCGAGCGATTAGCAATATCTTTCAGAACGAGGTTATTACCAGCATCTAAATCAAACCTTAAACGGCACAAATTGGTATTTTGATTCACATAACCATACACATCGCCATGCCCCTCTTTGATCGTTCTTTCAAGCTCGCTTTTAGGCACATAAACCCAGCGGCTATCGCCTTTTTCGGCCTCAGAGACGGACATATTGCTTTGCAGCAATACCAATTTGACCAAGTCATGAGCGGTGCCTACCTGATAGGTTTTTGCCGATTTGGTATCAAACTGATGCACTTGCTTTTTAATCAAACCGGATGATGTTTCCAGCGAGAGCAACATGCCAAATTCAGACTCTAGCTCTTCTTGAATCTCAGCCAGCTCTTCACGACACACTACGATTTGATGTTCAACTTCTTGTTGGTCAAAAGCATGTTTCAACGCAAAGTCGCGTATAACGCGGCGCACAATATCGCGAGAATCGGGGCTATTCCAAAGACAATCTTGCAGCAGCAGTAAATCAAGCGGGTTGATTGAGTCGCGGCCATTAAAAAACGCACTCGCTTTGAGCAGCTTCACCGCTTTTTTCCAACGGCGGTCTGAAACGTACATATCAATACTTGCCGCAGCGGGCTGGTTTTCAACGGCATGCTCTAGCATGTTTTTCAGCTCAAATAACTTTTCAAACACGTCATCTGTCAACAGTAAATCGTCAAGTTGTCGCTGCCATGAGTGGTACTCTTCATCGGTAATCGCAAGCCCTTCAGGGATGCGCGCTTCTTGTGGCGTACCGACAGTCAGCATCGATTTGAAATTCTGCTTATTTTGAATACGGTTGACAAACACACGCACTAACATGCGATCGTACAAGGCGTCTAAACCACTCTCTTCATCCGGTAATTCGTTCGATGCCGAAACCAGAAGACGCATTGGTACACGTTCAATATCGCTCCCATTTTTGAAGGTCTTTTCATTCACTACCGTTAATAAGGTGTTCAAAATGGCGGGGCCTGCTTTCCAAATTTCATCAAGAAAAACCACTTGTGCGGTAGGAAGATAGCCTTTGGTTAGGCGAACATAGCGCCCATTATCTTTTAATTCTTGAATGCTTAATGGACCAAATACCTCTTCTGGTGTTGAGAAACGCGTCATGAGGTATTCAAAATAACTGCTGTTATCGAAGGCTTGGATCAGACGTTTCGCAATCAAACTTTTTGCAATGCCAGGAGGGCCGAGTAGGAAAACACTTTCCCCCGCTAAAGCAGCCAGTAGACAAAGTTTGATGGTGTCTTCACGCTCATAAACACCATCCGATAAAGCCTTAGCAAGCTTATTTATGCGCTCTGAAAGTAGCGCTTTTTGCGCATGAGATGCAGGAGTAAAATTGATCACTTAAGCGCTCCAAATGGTTTGTATACATAACTTTATACGACTGTTATTGTTTTGTTACAAATAGATTTTAGTATAAGCGCCCACTTATAGCAGATCTATTTTCTGTGAAATTCTTCGAAATCAATGTTTGCATATATGAGACTGACATCACTGATTGTGCAAGCAATATTGATACTTAGGTTATCGTTTTACTTTGTCTTAGCCACAGATTCTCGGTAAGGTTGAACCCTTATCACCATATCAGTCATTGGCTAGCCACAATTAAAGAAGAGTTTGCATGAGCAAAACCATACATACATGGAAAACCATTTCATTAGTGCAAGAGGATGTCACCCTTCCTACGGGCAAAAGCATTGAGCACACCACCATAGTCCATCCGGGCGCGGCCGTGATTTTGCCGATCACAGAACAAGGCGATATTATTCTGATTAATCAGTTTCGCCCCTCACTCAAAAAGTGGTTGTTAGAGCTCCCAGCAGGCACTTTAGAAAAGGGAGAGCTTCCAGCCGAATGCGCGCACCGTGAGCTTGAAGAAGAGACAGGGTACAGTGCAAGTGAGCTGATCACTTTAGGGCAAGTCACACCATTAGCTGGATTTTGTGACGAAATACAGCACCTGTTTGTCGCTAAACAGTTGAGCAAAACTGCACGATTATCATGCGACGATGATGAAGTCATTGAGGTGGTGACGCTTTCGATCCAGGAATTGGAGCAAAAAATCATCATTGGGCAAATCACAGATTCAAAAACCATTGCCTGCCTAAGTAAGGCGAAGCTGTGTGGCTATCTATAAAATACTTAGCTATCGATAAAGTGCTTAGTTATCAATAAAGCACAAGCACAGATAAACATTGAAGTGAAAATGCTTCTAGCAAAAATAGAAAAACGCATGAGGAGATTATATGGATTTTCGATCAGATACCGTTACTAAACCCACCGCTGCGATGCGTGAAGCAATGGCTAATGCCGACGTGGGTGATGATGTGTATGGCGATGACCCAACCGTCAACGCCTTAGAAGAGTGGGCCGCGCAGCGACACGGTTTTGAAGCGGCGCTATTTACCACGTCAGGCACACAAGCCAACCTGCTGGGTTTAATGTCTCATTGTGAGCGTGGCGATGAGTACCTGTGTGGCCAACAAGCGCACAACTACAAATATGAAGCGGGTGGCGCCGCGGTTCTTGGCTCTATTCAACCGCAGCCAATCGAAAATAACCCTGATGGCACGTTAGACTTCGATAAACTGCGCGCGGCCATTAAACCTGATGATGCCCACTTTGCTCGCACTCGATTACTTAGCCTTGAAAACACCATCAATGGCAAAGTTCTACCACTCGCCTATTTAGCGCAAGCGCGAACGTTTGTTGATCAACACCATTTGGCACTGCATTTAGATGGCGCGCGCGTATACAACGCCGCTGTAGCGCTGGATGTGGATGTTAAAGAGATTGCGCAATACTTTGACTCAATGACGGTCTGTTTATCTAAAGGGCTTTCCGCTCCTATCGGCTCGCTGCTGTTGGGTTCAAAAACCTACATTGCCAAGGCTCGACGTTTAAGAAAAATGCTCGGTGGCGGCATGCGTCAAGCAGGCATTTTGGCCGCAGCAGGCCACCTTGCATTGACTGAACAAGTCACTCAGCTGAAGACTGATCACGACAATGCCCAATATTTAGCGCGCAAATTAGCGGACTTAAACGGGTTTTCCGTCAATCCAGATTTAGTGCAAACTAACATCGTATTTGCCAAATTAGCTGATTCTATCGATATCCATACAATTACCAATCAGTTGGCGCAAGATGGAATAAAAGTTTCGCCAGGCAATCCGGTACGTTTTGTGACCCATAAAGACGTCTCACGCGATGATATTGATTTTCTAATCAGCAAACTCTCCCTTTATCTCCGATCCAATTAACATTGTGCAGTCATAACCTTATCATCGGCTATGACTGCCAAAGCGTTTTTTCCGTGAAACTACCTCTCAAATCTGGTACAACTGCGCTCGTTAAAAAATGAGACGAGTTAAAAAATGACCAAAAGACAAGGCCGCCGAAGTGCCACTGATGCCCAAAAAACCAAAAGAGACATTCTAGTGGTCGCTGCGGATCTGTTTTGCGAGCTAGGTTATGCACGAGTGTCATTACGAACGATCAGCGAAAAAGCTGGGGTTTCGCACAGTTTGCTGCGTCATCATTTCGGTAGTAAAGAGCAAATATGGCGCAGTATCAGCGATGGTCTCCATCTTTATATGGAGAATTATTTACGTCATATATTAAAAGAGATCCCAGCCAACACCCCCGCCAACGTGCAGTTGTATTTGTTCATTGTACGGCTGCTCGCGCATATGCTGACAGTCAAACAGCCGATTCAACTGATCGCCGATGCGGTAAGGCAAGAAGATGCTCTGTTTGATTATTTTATCGACAGCGCAGGTGAAATTGAGCAGCTCGTCGAACAACTTGCCGAGCAATACAACCGTGAATTTTCAGCCACACCAATAAAGGTGTGGGAGATAAAATGGCAGATGATCATGTATGCGCACGGCGCGGCGAGCCTCACGCCATTTTTAAAAGAAACATGGTCAGATGAAACTCAAGATGTGAACCAATGCTTACTAAAACATTGGCAACTCTTTAATGACTTGATGATCGCCAAGTTCCATATCGACGAAGCTCAGACGCTCTGTCCGAACTCCATCAATGAGTTGCTGTATGATATTGAATGTGACTGGGCCAGATAAAGCGGGCGCTTTATCGCTTACCTCTACCTGCATGGATGTTTAGTTTTGCTTTCATCTTTCTTTTTTCCGCTGAACGGCTAGGTTTACGACTGCTACGCTCAGTCGGTAAGGCTTCCAACAAACTCGGCTCAAACCCTTTTAACCACTCTTGTGGCAGGCGTTGATTGAGTAAGGCCTCTATCGCTTCAAGCAGATACTCTTCATCTCGGCTCATCAAAGAGACCGCGAAGCCCGTTAGTCCGGCCCGGCCTGTGCGACCAATCCGGTGCACGTAATCTTCCGCTTTATAGGGCATGTCGTAGTTAACCACTTGCTCAAGTTGCTGAATGTCAATACCACGAGCTGCAACATCGGTGGCGATCAACGCTCTAACTTTACCTGATTTAAAATCATCCAATGCTTTTTGGCGCGCCCCTTGGCTTTTATCGCCATTGATCGAGGCCGCTTTGATGCCGTCCAATTTCAGTTCTTTGGCTAGCTCATCGCTGCCTTGTTTGGTTTTGGTAAATACCAATACTTGCTGCCAATTACGTGAACCAATTAGATAAGCTAATAACTCGCTTTTACGTTTTTTATCCACTGGATAAACGATCTGTTTTACAGTATCAGCGGTCGCATTGGCTGGTGAAATTTGCACGCCGACAGGGTCGCGCATCATTTTGTGTGCTAATGCTTTGATTTTGTCATCAAAGGTGGCCGAGAAAAACAGCGTTTGGCGTTCATCATTCATGCGTTTCAAAATACGTTGGATATCAGGCAAAAAACCCATATCGAGCATGCGATCGGCTTCATCCAGCACCAACACTTCGGTTTGCGTCAGGATAATGTTGCGCACAAACAGATGGTCAATTAACCGCCCAGGCGTCGCAATTAAAATATCCGCACCGCCACGTAAATTACGTGTTTGCACTTGCATGCTCGTTCCACCATACGCGGTGACAATCTTCAATGTAGTACTTTGTGCATAAGCACTTAAGCTATCAAACACTTGTTGAGCCAGCTCACGAGTCGGAACCAAAACAAGCGCGCGCACAACTTTACTATTGGCTTCTCGCTCGGCTTGGTTATCAAGAAAACGTTGCAAAATAGGTAAACCGAAAGCTGCCGTTTTGCCGGTACCCGTTTGCGCCCCAGCCATGACATCTTTACCAGCCAAAACATGCGGGATAGCTTGAGATTGAACATCCGTCGGTTGTTCAAAACCTAAAGATTGCAGAGCGCTAACTAATGTGGTTGAAAGTCCTAAACGTTGGAATGGGTGCACAGTATCAGACATTGCAGCTTACCTATTGGAAATCAGGGCGCGGATTGTAACAAAGCGCAAGGTAATCGCCTATTCAAAATCAGCGGAAATCAATAGTGTTAGGGAATTGATACACGAAGGGGGAATGTAAGGAGCATAGCCAGCATAGGCTGCTGGCTGGTACTATTCTGCGCTCTGTTCAGAGCATTCATGAGATACAGAGTCATAATCGGATAAATCAAATCCGATCTCCATGGCGTCGAGCCACTCTAAGCACTCATCGTTTTTATATTGGTCACTCATTAATCGACCTCCTTTGATATTTACTGAGACGGGATTATCACGTCGCAAGATCCTTTTTAAATGATTTATATGACAGTTTTTTGAAAGCGAATAGTCAAATTAATCATCACCACAATATCTATCACAGCGAAACGATTTCGACCACTCTTATTTAGCCGCCACCTTGCCATGTAAACAAAAAAATACACTCATGGATTTTTATTTTTACAAAGCTGTTGAAAATGAATCCGAAGTTCTACAATATAGCCCAAAATGAGTGGATTAATGGTCAACACCCCGTTGTATTCATATATATCACTCCCTGAAACACAACATAACGTATAAAGAACTTTACACCATGACTCAATCAAAGATTTTCGGCAGTACTTTGATCATCGCAGGGACCACTATCGGTGCAGGCATGCTAGCTCTACCGCTCGCTTCTGCAGGTATCGGCTTTGGCACATCATTACTGATTATGATCGCCCTCTGGGCATTAATGGCTTTCACTGCATTGTTAATGGTTGAAATCCATCAATATGCAGACAAAGACGCCACCTTACATACATTGGCTAAACAGATCTTAGGGCAAAAAGGAAAGTGGGTAGCGAGCTTTGCTATGCTATTTTTGTTCTATTCGCTTTGTGCAGCTTACATTGCCGGTGGCGGCGCACAATTCACTCATCGCCTGACAGAGTTTGCTGGCATTGAGATCAGCAATCCGCTAGGCACCTTGCTTTTTACTTTACTGGTTGCACTTGTGGTGACGATCGGCACCAGCACGGTTGATAAAGTGAACCGCCTGCTGTTTGCCGGTAAAATGGTCGCGATGATTATAGTGCTCTCATTTCTTGCACCTAATGTTTCTCAGTCATACTTGCTTAGTATGCCACTTGAGCAAGGCTTAATCGTTGCTGCAATTCCCGTCATTTTCACCTCATTCGGTTTCCATGGCAGTATTCCGGCGATTGTGAATTACTTAGATGGCGACACCCCTTCGCTGCGCAAAGCCATCTTAATTGGTTCTGCTATCCCGTTGATTATTTACATTTTTTGGCAGATCGTCACGTTAGGTGTCGTTAGCCAACCTCAGCTGGTTGAGAATTCCGGCCTGAGTGCGCTAATTGTGACATTAGGGCAAACCGTTCATCAATCCAATTTAAGCAGCATTATTGGCGTGTTTGCCGACCTTGCACTTTTAACGTCATTCTTAGGCGTAAGCTTGGGCTTGTTTGAATTCATGGGCGATACGATTAAGAAAAAGAACATTCCATTGCACCGTATGGCTGCCTCCGTCATCACCTATCTGCCACCATTAGTCTTTGCGCTATTTTACCCTCAAGGCTTTATTATGGCGCTCGGTTACGCGGCTATTGCGTTGACTATTTTGGCCATATTCTTACCGATTGTGATGGTGATTAAAGTGCGTTCAAACCAAATATTCCAACCGCAGGGTGGAACACAATATCAAGTCAGAGGCGGTAAACTGGCTCTGACCATGACAGCAACCATTGGTTTGATGATCGTCACTTCGCAAATCTTTATTAGCCTTGGTGTACTACCCGCTCTGGGTTAATCAATTAAAGTTAAAAGTGGGGAGAGTGATATTACTCTCCCCACTTTTTTTAACCTAAAATAAGATCAAAGTCTCAATCTTGATATTTAAGTCAACATTCATTTCATAAAATTCTGCACGAACACACACATTTAGCCTTAGTATATTTATAAAATTTACTATTACTTTTTTGCATATCGGAGCAGCAATGAAAGAAGTTCAGTTCAGGACGATTGACCGCGTGTTCATTAAAATGTCAATTAATGACAAGATGTGGGTGATCTTCGCTTTATTCCTCACCGCTTTAAGCTTTGTCGCAGGAAATCGCTATGTTGATTCACTGGCCCAGATAGAAGCGCAATCGAAGTTGGCCGTTGAGTACAAACTGCAAGGTCTGCTTGCCAGCGGCGCAGATCCACAAACCCTTTCAGCGGTTGAAACTCGCCATTCTTTAGCCGCAACTAGTTATCAAAAAGGGGTGATTACCGCCACAGCAAAACACAGCGATGGCAAAGTTTACGCACTGACAGAGAATCTCTCTTATCTTGAAAAAGACGCTCAGCGATCGGCACTCTCGACTTTTCTGTTGAGCTATTTGTGGGCAATCCCTTTTGCTATTTTCCTCTATTGGGTCGCTACTTTTATTGGCGGTGCATTGTGGGTGCTATACACAACAACCTTGAAAATTTCAAAAGGTGATTTAACTTCACGATTAGGTTTTCATCCCGGTCGAGATGAGTTTGGTACCATCGGCTGCGCGCTCGATAACGCCATGGATACCTTGACCGAACTGGTAGTTTCAGTAAAACAAAACGCCACCACTCTCGGTGAGACATCCAGCTCTTTTGCCCATGAGATGAAAGAGAGCGAGCAACAAATCAGTAGCCAATACGCTTCCTTGGATTCCGTCGCCACGGCCATGGAAGAGATGACGGCCTCGGCGCAAGAAGTCTCCACAATTTCCCAACAAGCCAATCAGCAAGCCGATCAAGATTCAAAACAAGCGGAAGAGAGCTCACAACTAGTTCAGCAAGCGATTAATGAAATTTCCCAGTTGTCAAAGTTCATTGAGCAAGCTTCTCATTCGGTTTCAACATTGAATGAAAATACGGCGCAGATTAACGATGTGATCACCACCATCAATGCCATTTCGCAACAGACGAACTTATTGGCACTGAACGCTGCAATAGAAGCGGCACGTGCTGGTGAACAAGGGCGCGGTTTTGCCGTGGTAGCTGATGAAGTTCGCACCTTAGCTAGCCGCACGCAAGCGGCTACTGTTGAAATTCAATCCATGATTGAGAAGCTGCAAACCGAAAGTCAAGATATCGCACGCATTACTGAGCAAACGGTTAGTCAAGCTCAAACCAGTAGTGATTTAGTCGCTAACATCGGTAATAACGTCAATCAAATTGCTGAATCAGCAAAAATGATCAATGACATGAGTATTCAAATTTCAACTTCAGCCGAAGAGCAAAGCGCCGTTGCTAATGATATTGCTGCTGAGCTGAGTGATATTCGTACACAATCCAATGCGATTCGCAGTGTTGCGCAAACCTCATCGCAAGGTGTCGCTAGCCTTGCAAACGCTTCGCGCAACCTTGGTGAAATTTTAAGCCGTTATCGGACCAACTGATCATTGGATTGCTTGAGTAACCAAGTCAGATCAAAATAGCCAGTCATTTGACTGGCTATTTATTTCATTCATCGCAGAGAAGTTGAAGCAAGAGCTTAAGACCCAGGATAACCTTGTGGATTATTTGACTGCCAACGCCACGTATCTTGTGTCATCGCTTCTAGGCTGCGAGTCGCTTTCCAACCTAGATCCGCCATCGCTTTGCTTGGATCTGCCCAACACTCCGCAATATCACCAGCGCGGCGTTCGACCAATTGGTACGGCACGCTTTTACCTGACGCTTGTTCAAACGCTTTCACCATCTCTAGTACACTGTAGCCATTTCCTGTGCCTAGGTTATAAATGTGCAAGCCTGCTTGTTGGCCTACTTTTTCCAGCGCAGCAATATGACCATCGGCTAGGTCCATTACGTGAATATAATCGCGAACCCCTGTGCCGTCTTTAGTTGGGTAATCACTGCCAAAAACAGAGAGAAATGCTCTTCGACCCACGGCCACTTGCGAGACAAAAGGCATTAGGTTGTTCGGAATGCCTTGTGGATCTTCACCTAACTCGCCTGATGGATGTGAACCTACAGGGTTAAAATAGCGCAGCAGTGTAATGCTCCAATCTGGGTTGGCTTTATGGAAATCGGCCAAGCACTCTTCAACCATTAACTTACTACGGCCATAAGGGTTGGTCGCGCTGGTTGGGAAATCTTCGGTAATAGGCACTGAGGCTGGGTCACCGTATACGGTTGCAGATGAACTAAAAACAAGTGCCTTCACGCCAGCTTCACGCATGGCCGCCACCAGTACCAATGTGCCATTCACATTGTTATCGTAATATTCCAATGGTTTTTCTACTGACTCACCGACTGCTTTTAAGCCTGCGAAATGGATCACCGCTTGAATATTTTGCGCTTTCATCACTTCAACCAGTTGTGCTTGGTTGCGTACATCACCATGGACGAACAGCGGCTTCACACCGGACACTTTTTCGATGCGCTCTAAAACCGATGCTTTACTATTGTATAAGTTGTCAAAAATTACGGGTGTCATACCGGCGTGGATCATTTGAATGCAGGTATGGCTGCCGATATACCCCATCCCGCCTGTCACTAATACTTTCATTGTTTTTACCTTCTGACATTGGTTGTGCAAGTTTAACGACTTTCAACCTAAACTTCACTTATAAATCAATCTGCTTTAATGTTTGTCTATCAGGCAAATTCGCTCTCTTTCGGCCCATACTTATCGCCAAACAATGAATCGGATCACTGTATATTGCCTTTGATTACGGCAAGTTACTCAACATGGATACTCAAGGATGATGCAACCCGTGACAAAAAGAACAATCACTCTCAATTGTGACATGGGCGAGAGCTTCGGTGCATGGCAAATGGGCGCTGATGAGTTGGTGATGCCTTGGATTGACATGGCCAATATTGCGTGTGGCTTTCATGCCTCTGACCCGCACGTGATGAGCCGAACGATTGAGCTGGCGATTCAATTTGATGTAATGATTGGCGCTCACCCGGGTTACCCCGATTTGCAAGGTTTTGGTCGCCGTTCAATGAGTTTTAGCGAAGAAGAGATCTGCGAGTTACTGATTTACCAGATTGGCGCACTCAAGGCATTATGTGAGAGCAAAAATGCCGAGATAAGCTACGTTAAACCTCATGGGGCTTTATATAACGATATGATGCGTGACAAATCTGTCTTTCGCGCAGTGGTCGATGCAGTTTCTTGCTTCAATGTGCCCTTGATGATCTTAGCTTCAGGCAATAACCAGGATTACCTTGATATCGCCGATATTTATGACGTGCCATTGCTGTTTGAAGCCTTTGCCGACCGAACTTATCTCGCTAATGGTATGCTCACTCCAAGAGGCCAAGCCAATGCAGTGCTGACGAATGAAGAAGCGATCATCAATCAAATTAAACAACTGGTTGATTACGGAAAAGTGACCAGCTCGGATGGCTTTGTGATCCCTATCGAAGCCGATACGATTTGCGTGCATGGCGATAACCCGGCGGCGATTGAACTGATAGAAAAAATCCGAATTTGTCTACGAGAGCGTTGAACCATTACTCGTATATCTCCTAGCAGCCACAACGTCATCACAAGGAGTGTTCAGTGACATTGAACTACAGCATTGAGCCCGTTGCGGAATGCAGCCTCTTATTGCGTTTTGCTCACCCGCCATCGGCCGAACTGTCACTCGATATCGGACAAATTGCGCAACAGATCATGGTGCAGTTTTCTGCTTACCTGATGAATGTCACCCCTTCTTACACTACCATTTTGATCGATTACCTTCCTTATCGTATAAGTCAAAGGGAGCTAGAGCAGCAATTGATCACAGCGATCGCGGCCTTATCTTTAGCTGTGGAAGCCACCCACAATTTGGTTGAGCTTGGCGCTTACTACGATGAAAGTGTCGGCCCAGATTTGAAGCGCTACCATGCGCTTGGTTTATCCACGCAACAAGTTATCGCGCTACACACTCAAACGGTCTACACCGTTTGTGCCGTCGGTTTTGCACCAGGCTTTGCCTTTATGGCTGAAGTCGATGAACAATTACGCTTACCGCGCCATGCCACCCCACGCCTTAGTGTGGCCAAAGGCAGCGTCGCGATTGCAGAACAGCAAACGGCCGTCTATCCGAACAACTCTCCCGGAGGATGGAATATCATCGCCAATTGCCCCCATGTGCTCTTTTCTCCTCACCAAACACCAATGACGCCTTTTTCGATTGGAACTAAAGTGAAGTTTACAGCGATGACTCGCGAGGAATTTTTATCATTAGGAGGTGAAATACCTCAATTAGCCGCGCAGTGGGAGCACCATTCATGAGCCCCCTACTACAGGTGATAAAATCCGGTCAACTGAGCTTAATTCAAGATTTTGGCCGCTTTGGTCTCAGTCATATTGGTGTTACTCAATCAGGACCAGTCGATGATTACGCCTACAGTTGGGCCAACCATTTACTGGGTAACCGAGTCAATTTAGCAACGCTTGAAATCACGCTTGGTCAGGCGGAATTTCATGTTGAACACCCATGTATGCTGGCAATTGCAGGTGGTGATTTATCGGCCACGTTAGATGGAAAACTGATTGGTAATTGGCAAAGCTTTAGCGCGCAAGCCGGGCAAACACTGAAATTTGGCCTAGCCAAAAATGGCTTAAGAGCTTATTTGGCCGTGCGCGGAGGGTTCATTGTGCCTCACCATTTAGGTAGTGTTGCCACCGTACCCAAAGAACAGCTTGGTGGGTTAACGCAAAACGGTGTACCACTGCAAGCGGGCGATTCACTGCACTTTAATCCCCACGCTATCGATAACAAACCCGTACACATCACTTTTCGTTATAAGCCTGATTATAATCTGCCACTTAAATTACGCGTCATTGAAGGCTACCAAGCCCTGAAATTTTCATCGCAGCAACTCGATCGCTTTTATCAAACCCGCTTCACCGTCAGTCAGCATGCCGATCGCATGGGCTATCGTCTTAATGGCGATACGGTTACCCCACCCGCGACACCTATTTTATCGGAAGGAATTGCTTTGGGGGCGATTCAAATCCCGCCAGATGGCCAACCGATCATTTTACTCAACGATCGCCAAACCATCGGCGGTTACCCTAAATTAGGGTGTGTGGCTCGCATTGATCTGCCCCGTTTGGCGCAAGCAAAACCGGGGCAAAAAATACGTTTTGTCAAAGGTGATATACAAGGCCTGCAAGAGGTTTGGTGCCAATGGGCGCGTTATTTCGGCTACTAACGACTATCACCTTGCTCCTTTAGAAAACCGCAAGGTGTTACCAATCAAACCATACCGACAATTTTTGCTAATTCTTCAGGATAAGCACGTGCCTTAGCTAACGCGATGGCTTTCTCTTCCACCTGTTCAAGAGCCAAACTCATGCTGATTGGGTGACGAACTTCTATCGATTGTAGCAAGTCTTCATCGTTCACTAACTGCCAATGCTGAACAATTTTAGTTGCCGCTTCCAACGCAGATGAACCTTTGACCACTTCGATTCGCGCATAATTATGAGCTTCAAACGTAACATCAGCGGCTCGTAATGTGGCATCTTGGCCGGGAATTTGCTGCGCACCAAACAGTGGCTTACCAGCCACTTGTGCTTGAATATACTGTGGGATGAACTGACTCATGTGGTGTATGGCTCGTTCACTGCGCTCTTGTAGTGCGTCCTGTTGCCAGCCGTTCTTAATTTTGCGTTCGAGATAATCAGGCAATACGGGCTGTGATGATCCAGCTTGCGAGGCCACTAACCCATCTTTAAATAACGTGATTCCCTCGGTCATACCATGCAACTGAAATAGACCATCAGCATACGGTGTTAGCTGAGCCATTCCTTGTGGGGTGCCTCTTGGCCCGTGAAAAATCACTTCTGGCCATTGCTGGTCGCATTCTGCCCAACGGGTAACGTAAGCCGCTTTAAATTCCACCAAGCGTTGACGCGGAGCCTTAGCCAAATCATCGACTATTCCCGTTTCATAACCACATGCATTGACTAAATAATCGGCATGAATAACGTGTTCATGCTTTTGAGCATCCAGATAAACGAGCTGCCATTGCTCATCAATAAAATCAGATTTGATTAATTGAGCGTGCGTTAAAACTTGGCAATGAGGCATCGCCGCTAACGCAAGCTCAGCACTGGCCGCCAGCCGAAAAACACTCCAACCGTATTCTTGCACCGCAATGACTGGGTACTTCAACTGATTTAAATCTGCATGTTGAGCAAAAGGGATCACCCAATCATCGAATGATGTCGGTTGATCACTCTGTTGCTGAGTTGCTAATACCTGCAGTGCTTCACGGCTGTAGAGTTTGAAATACTCTTGAGGTTGACCAAGCTGCTGATTACGTGGGTCTTCATCAACCAATTGTTGATAGCTGCGCTGAATAAGCTCTAGCCTTGGTAATAAGGCTTGCGGCTCACCGCCATCACTATGCGGAACAGCAATCACAGTAGGTCGCTTATTCAGCGTGTGGGGGTAGAGCCTGACGGTTTCAATCGACTGCTTAAGTAACTCAAGACACTGCTGCTGCGAAATTTCACGATAGAGGTTACCGCCCGCGTGCAGATGGCAAATCGGCGGCCCATTAACGAGACCAGCGCTTTTTTCCAAAAGCAGCACATTGAGCCCCAGTTCTCCCATATGAACGGCGGCAGTGGCACCAGCCACACCCCCACCAATAATTGCGACACATGGAGAATCTGTATTGAACTTTTTATATGACATAAGATACGAGTACTCTGGAAAACCCGGATGCATTCTAAAGCTTGTAAAGCGTTATTAAAATCACATTTTTCACGTGGTCTTATCTGTTTTACGACTAACAAGCAATACGCATAATCGACAAATAACTTAAAAAATTGCTTGACTCAATAAAGCCAAAACGACGTTTTTTCAACCTTGTGAATAACAAAACTGCGCAACCCAAGGTAACTACGGGGCTAAGCGCAAATAGGCCGTTATCAAGCCGTCGAGTTATCCCAAACTTTATCCACTGTTTTTGTGGATAACTCCGTCTGGGATTATGGATACCGCTAGTTAAACTCTTTATTTATAGGGGTTAACAGCCGCTTAATTAAACTACTCACGACCAGCGATAATGTGCAAAACGTCGCCAAGGGTAGCACCAACCACATGCTGTAATGCGCCATAGGTTCTAGTTCAAAACCGAACTTCATGACGCTGGCCACCACCGCGTCAGAGCCAAGGCTTGCGACAACTCCGGCAATGAGCGCCATCAAACCGTATTCAGCCCAAATAGTCTGCTCGACGCGGCGCTTGCTGGCCCCTAAAGTGCGGTATAAGCGAATTTCTTGTTGCCTCTGGCTTAAACTTAAACGCAACAGAGTAAAAATCAGCAAAATACCAGCAATCACACCCATTGCAGCCAGCACTGTCACTGACCAGATAATTTGCGTCAGCAAAGTTTGAATCTTATCGCCCATTGCCCGGATATCCATCAAACTGACCGTAGGGTAAGTGCGAGCAAGGGTGGCAAGCAAGGCGTTATCTTGATCTTGCGCTCTGAAACTCACCAGCCACGTGGCAGGGATCTCCTGCAATAGGTCTGGGGTAAAAATGAAATAGAAGTTAGGCTTCATTTCTCGCCACTCGACTTGGCGAATGGAATTTACTTTCGCTTCCACGGTTTGGCTATTGATCACAAACCCCAAACTATCACCCAGTTTCAGCCCCAAATCACGAGCAACGTCGGATTCAACCGAAACGCCACCTTGCTCTGTCCACGTTCCTGCCGTCAGTTGGTTATTGCTGGGTAGCGATTCTCCCCAAGTGAAATTGAGCTCTCGACTCAACGCATCACTCCCCTCTTCACCTTGAGCTTGTTGCTTGGCCTCTATGCCATTAATAGTCGATAAACGTCCTCGGATGATCGGATAGGCTTGCGAACGCACAATGTTGGCGCTGTCTAACGTGTTAAGGTAATCATTAACTTCAGTTGGTGAAATGTTGAGTGCAAATGCGTTGTGAGCATCGCTGGGTAAGGTTCGCTGCCAATCAGAGAGTAAATCGGTACGCACTAACCAGATGATCGCCAATAACATTAACGATAATCCTAACGCGCCAAACTGGACTCCGGTCGTGATTGCCGAACGATTGATTCGGCTGAGCGCTAATTTAAGCGCGGTAGAGAGCGGAAGACGTCCTAAACTACGAGCCACCAAAACACTGACCACAGCAAGCACTGCAAAAAGCGTCACTATCCCAGCCAACATGATCCACACTAAGAGATTATTCCAATAAACCCACAGCATCGGCACTAACGGAATCAAGATGAGCAGCCCATTACGACGATGATTCGGTTTCGCTCGCTCTGTTTGCATGACATTGAGCGCACTGGTATCTAGCAAATGCAGTAAAGGAATGCCGAGTGCAGGAAAAGCGATCAATACACTCGCCATCAGCGCAATAAAAGCGGGTTTAGCGCCATAACTCGGTAAAGGCGTAGGCAATAAATCCACCAGCGGCACGCGTAATAAAGACTCTAGGCCAATGCCGATCAATACCCCAAGCACCGCAGCAGAAACAAACAAAATCACCACTTGTACGATCAACCATTGGCGGATCCAACGTTTGCTCGCTCCAAGGCTTTTTAACATGGCGATGGTTTTTTGCCGCGTAGAAACATAGTGCTGACAAGTCAGGACTAATGTGGTTGCCGCCATGATGATCACAATCGCTACGGTTAACGACAAATATTGCTCTGTGCGTTCAAAAACCTCATTCGTTCGGCTGGCGCTATTTCGGTCGCGCCAACGATCGCTAGGCGTTAAAGTAACGGGCTGTTTTACTGCTTCAATCTGTCCATCATCACCATTAATGAACACGCTAAATTGCACTCGGCTCCCCAATTGAAGTGCACCAGTACGAGCCACATCGTCTTGGTGGATCAACACCGCTGGCATCTGTTGAAATGGATTAAAGCTGAGTCCCGGCTCCTCAAGGATGCGTCCCGATACCGTAAAGTCAGCATCGCCCAGCGTGACCTGATCGCCAATTTGAACGTCTAATTGCGCAAACACTCGTTCATCTAACCACAGTTGATTCGGCACAAGGTGCTGAAATGTCGTCACATCATCAGAAAGACGCATTTCACCGCGTAGCGGATAAACACTATCCACCGCTTTGACAGTGACTAACTGCATACCGCGCTCACTGAATGCCATTGTCGCGTAACGTGTAAGTTGTGAAGACGGCAATTGCAAGCGCTCGATCTGATCGAGCAATGACGCTGGGGGTGGGTTTGCGGAAACAAACACACTATCGGCAGTGAGTGCATCTTTACCTTGTTTAACAATCACTTGCTCCATACGCTCAGCTAAGGCAGTCAATGCGAAAATACAAGCAATGATCAAGGTTAACGCCACTGAAATAGGCCACAGCTGTCCGTGGCGGATTTCACCTAAGCTCCAGCGAATTAATCGTTTATTGAGTGAACGGCTCGACATCTCGCTCATTACCGCTCCTCCAACATACCGGCTTGCATGTGGAAAATACGATCACATTGATCCGCAAGAGCGGGATCATGAGTAACCAGCACTAAGGTCGTTCCGTGCTGCTTATTTAATTCAAACAATAATGAAACCACTTTTGCCGCGGTTTCTTGATCAAGGTTGCCAGTAGGCTCATCGGCAAACAGCACTTTCGGATTGATCATAAAAGCTCTTGCTAGCGCGACTCGTTGCTGCTCGCCCCCTGAAAGTTGTGCAGGAGAGTGATGCATTCGATGCGACAAACCAACGGCCGTCAACAAGGATTTAGCACGATCCACATCCTCTTTTTCGCCTTTTAACAAACAAGGTAGCGTCACGTTCTCTAACGCAGACAAGCTTGGGATCAGCAAAAAGCTTTGAAACACAAAGCCAACAGATTGACTGCGGATCGCCGCACGTCCTTCATCGTCCAGTTGAGACAATGGCTGACCCAATAGCTCTACCTCTCCGCGTGTCGGCGTATCAAGCCCAGCCAACAGCGTCATCAGGGTTGATTTCCCCGCACCAGACGTTCCGACTATCGCCACGCTTTCACCACTTTTGATCTCTAGGTTTACCTCTTTTAGGATTGTTAAATGCTCTTGATTGGTAGAGACTGTTTTAGATAATGAATGTGCTCTAATAACGGATGTTTGCATGACTCGACTTCTTTCCTTGATTTGTATTTTATTATTCTCGGCTAGCGCTAGTAGTACCACACTCTTGATATTGGGTGATAGTTTAAGCGCCGGTTACCAAATGCCGATTGAAAAAGCTTGGCCTAGCTTGCTACCTAATGCGTTACAAGCTGAAGGTAAATCAGACATTGATGTCATTAATGCCAGTATTTCTGGCGATACAACGGGCAATGGCCTAGCCCGCTTACCGTCACTACTCACCCTGCATACCCCTGATGCAGTGCTTATTGAGCTTGGTGCGAACGACGGATTGCGTGGCTTTCCACCTCAATTGATCAGCAGCAATTTAACCGCCATCATTGGCCAAATAAAAAAAGCAGGCTCAACCCCTCTTTTGATGCAGATCCGCATTCCACCAAACTATGGCAAACGCTACAGCGATGCCTTTTATAGCCTCTATTCTGAGCTTAGCCTCCAACACACTGTGCCGTTACTGCCCTTTTTCTTAGAGCAAGTGATCATTAAACCCGAGTGGATGATGGCCGATGGCTTACATCCGACGGTCGACGCTCAGCCGTGGATCGCGAATTTTGTTGCGCAACATTTAGCAGAGCATCTCTGATTTTAATGCCTCAGCTCAATGAACTTTACCTAGTTTTACGATATTTTTTAGACCATTCCCCTAACCGCAAAGGTACAAACTATGCACATTGAACCTGTGATCAAAGGTGTGGTCGCTCGCTCTGCTCATCCACTCGGATGCGAACAAGCTGTGTTACAACAGATTAATTACGTAAAATCTTGCAGACCGATCACTCACGGGCCAAAACGAGTTCTCATTTTAGGCGCCTCTTCAGGCTTTGGGCTCGCCGCCCGCATTGCCCTAACCTTTGGTGGTTCAGAAGCAGATACGATTGGCGTTTCCTTTGAAAAAACGCCATCAGAAAAAGGGGTGGGTAGTGCTGGTTGGTACAACAATCTCTTTTTTAAACAACAGGCCGAGCAAGCGGGTCGAGTCGCTGTCAATATCGATGGGGATGTTTTTTCACCATCAGTACGCGAGCAAGTGATTGAAGCGATAGAGACCTATTTTGAAGGGGAAGTCGATTTAGTCATTTACAGTATCGCCAGCGGCATGAGACCAAAACCCAATTCAGATCAGTATTGGCGCTCCGCCATCAAACCGATTGGTGAGGCCGTTTCTGGTGCGACGATATTACTAGAAAACGATACGTGGGTAGAAACCACCATTGCCCCTGCAAATGACGAAGAGATCGAAAGTACACTGAAAGTGATGGGTGGCGAGGATTGGGAAAACTGGATAGATACGCTGATCAACACTGAATCGATTGCACAAGGGTGTAAAACCATCGCTTTTTCATACATCGGCCCTCAGATTACTCACCCCATTTATCTTGACGGTACACTGGGACGCGCCAAAATTGATTTGCACCAAACCAGCCACTCTCTCAACCTAAAGTTGTCTAACTATGGCGGCGGGGCTTATGCGACTGTTTGTAAAGCTTTAGTCACGAAGGCGAGCGTGTTCATTCCCAATTTAAGCCCTTACATTGTCGCATTGTATAAGGTGATGAAAGAAAAAGAGACGCACGAAGGATGTATCGAGCAGATGCAGCGTCTGTTTAGCGAAAAACTCTCTAGCAAAGGCAAAGTACCCGTTGATGGCGAACGACTGATCCGTATGGATGATTGGGAGCTCAACCCAGACACTCAGCAAAAAGTGGCCGATTTACTGGAGAAAATGGATCAGCACAACTTTAAGCAACTAGGTGACTATAGGGGCTTTAAGCGAGAATTCATGCAGCTCAATGGCTTCGACTTTGATTGTGTTGATTATGCTCAAGAAATTAATATCGACCATTATATAAAGCAAACCGATTAACTCCTTCCGTATCATTTACGAGACACAGCTAACTATCTCAATGCCCCAATATTTTATTGGGGCTTTTTTTTGTTACATTGGCGGCGCGTTCTTATTCTTAATACCATACTATGGTCATAGGAGCGGATCTTGTCATCGTCAGTCTAGAGCAATGAATGCTCGGCTTTTTTAAGCTTTGTCGTCCAAAGGAATTTGATAATATGTCGAAAATAAAGACACATGAGATGCTCATCCCCTCTTCAATGATGGATGGATGGCAACGCATTGTGAATTTACTCGCTGAAATTTTAAACGTCCCGAGCGCATTGATCATGCGTGCTAGCCAGCAAAAACTCGAAATATTCTGTAAAAATACCAACGTCGACAACCCCTATCAAACCGGGCATAAAGAACCCTTAGGACAAGGTCTGTACTGTGAAACTGTGATGCAAACACAGCAGGAACTATTGGTCCCGAATGCTTTAGCCGATGAAAAATGGATGCATAATCCAGATGCACAACTGGGCATGATTGCCTACTGTGGCATCCCATTAAAGTGGCCGAATGGTGATATATTCGGCACCATTTGCGTACTCGATAACAAGGAGAACCATTTTAGCCCCACCTATCGGCAGTTACTGGAGAGTTTTCGCGATACCATTGAATCCCATCTCACCACCTTATACCAACAAGTAAGACTTCAGCAGCTCAATGATGAGCTTCAGCTTCGTGTCGATAACCGAACACAAGATCTTGCTGATCTCAACTACTCGCTCACACAAGAAATCGATAAACGCCGCGCCGCAGAACAACAGATTCAATATCAAAAGTGGCATGACATCAGCACAGGTTTTTTAAATCGCAACGCACTTGAACTGGAACTCAAAAATAGCCTTTTACAAGCAACAAAACAGCACACCGAAGTTGCCGCCATTCATATTGGTTTCACTAATGCTCGTCATATTCAATCTCACTTTGGCTACCGAGCATGGGATCAAGTCATCGCTCGATATCGTGAACGACTAGGACGCTGCGATAAAATTGAAATATTGACCGCTCGACCCACGTCGACAGATTTAGTCTTGATCGTCAAAACAAAACTATTAGCGCGTCACTTGGAAAAGTTGTGCCATAAATTGGTCGAAATCGGGCATTCTGAATTTAAGCTCGATGACCATAATGTTCATCTTCATTCCTATATTGGTATTGCAACGAGTTTAGACACTGACAATGCTATAGAACTGCTCAAACAAGCTTCTGCTGCCATGGTCTCTTGCAAAGATTCCGGTCATAAGTTTTGCTATCACTCGCAAGTATTCAGTGACTCACTCCGGCAAATCAACCAATTAGAAAGCTACTTATTACGAGCAGTGCGCAACGATGAGCTCATGCTCTATTTTCAACCTAAGGTCTCTCCAACCACTCATCGCTGGACGGGGGCAGAAGCGCTACTACGTTGGCGCCATCCCGTATTGGGCGATATATCCAATGAAACCTTAATTCACATGGCCGAACAAAATGGACTGATTTTTGAAGTGGGTAACTTTGTCCTGCGATCGGCCATCGAAAAAACGAGCCAATGGGCAAAACAGGTCGATAATTTCAAAATGGCCATTAACGTTTCAGCCGTCCAATTAAAGAATGCCCAATTCGCAGACCAAGTTCGTGAGCTACTGAACACCTACCAACTTCCAGCTCGGTACTTAGAGTTGGAAGTAACAGAAAGCTGTTTGATTGCGGATGAAGTGGTGGCTCGCAACACACTGCGAATTCTACACCAATTAGGTGTGACGTTGTCACTTGATGATTTCGGCACGGGCTACGCCTCTTTCAGCTATTTGAAAAAATTTCCCTTCGATTGCATAAAAATAGATAAAAGCTTTGTACATCAATTGGATCAAAGTGAGGAAGATAAAGAAATTGTTCGCTCAATCATTCACGTTGCCAAAAAATTAAAGCTGAAAGTGATCCTCGAAGGGATTGAAAATCAAAGCCAAGAAGACTTTATCATCAGTGAAGGGTGTGAGTTTGGCCAAGGCTATTTCTATGGTAAACCGATGCCTTGTGACGAGTTTGAAGCTGGGCTACTGAACCAAAATTATGCACACCCTGCCGAGACAAAGGTTTTGTAGGATAAAGGAATCCCTTATCATGTCTTTACTCTCAGTGTGGCGGTTCCTATAATCGCCGCCTTTCCTTTCCAAACGAGCGATATCGAGATGGATTTATTAACATCAATTCTCAAAAAGCTAGAAAAACAGAACTACCGCGCCTATCAGCAGATCAAAGGTCAATACGAATTTGGTGATTTCACCTTACATATCGATCATATCCAAGCGGACCCTTACGCTTCTGCATCTCGCTTTCGCGCTACTCGAGCATGGTCTCTGACCGGTCTGGAATGGTTAAAAGAGAAATCACCTGCTTATCAAATGGCTGCAAGAGATTTTATCGCTCGTAGTTTTGCGGAGTTTGCTAAGCAAGAGAACCATATTGCCATCGCATTGACGGGCCAAACGGTGCTTGATAGTACAGCTGTTCTCTTTACGGAGCATGGTATTGAGCTTCGTTTTCGCATCAATTTACCCGCTGAAGGTCGTGACATTCTGGCCAAGAAAGCGCTCAACATCATCACCTTCTACCTGCCAAAATTCATTCGCCGGGCCACCATTGAACGTGAACTGGATAAAGATGCCCTACTTGAGCATTGCGCTGTGATCGAAGATCAAGAAGCAATGCGTGCACAACTGGCACAGCACAATCTGGTTGCTTTTGTGGCCAATGGCAGCGTATTACCTCGCTTGGCAGGTAACTGTGATCTGCCGATGAAAGACGCCGTTACTTTCCAAGCCCCCACATCGCTAGAAGTCGAGCTTGAGACACCAAACCAAGGCAAAATTAAAGGACTCGGCATCCCCAAAGGTATAACCCTTATCGTCGGCGGTGGTTTTCACGGTAAATCGACTTTGTTAACGGCGATTGAGCGTTCAATTTACAACCATATTCCCGGTGATGGCCGTGAGCGAATTGTTACGGATCATCAAGCCATGAAAATTCGCGCTGAAGATGGCCGTTGCGTACATAATTTAAATTTGTCCAACTACATCAATCACCTACCTATGGGTAAAGAAACCTCCGATTTCAGCACTCAAGATGCGTCCGGTTCAACATCGCAAGCAGCGTGGTTACAAGAATCCATTGAATCTGGCGCTAGTACATTACTAATTGATGAAGATACTTCCGCCACCAACTTCATGATCCGTGATGAGCGTATGCAAGCGCTGGTTAGTAAAGGTGATGAGCCCATTACACCATTGGTTGATCGTATTGGGCAACTTCGCGATGATTTGGATATCTCAACGCTGATCGTCATGGGGGGATCCGGTGATTACTTAGATGTCGCCGATACTGTCATCCAGATGCATGACTACCACGCTGTTGATGTGACTAACAAAGCTAAAGAAGTCATCAAACAGCACCCAACTGCTCGTCACAACGAATGTGAAACGCCACTGGCTATTTTCCCAGAACGCGCTGTGAATCGCACTGCGCTGCAAAAATTACTGGTTGATGGTAAATTCCGAGTCTCTGCCAAAGGCGTTGATTCGCTTCGCTTTGGCAAAGAATTTACGGATTTAAATGCGTTAGAACAATTGGAGTCACCTTCTGAAGTCAATGCGATTGGCTGGGCTTGGTTCCAGTTTGCGCAGACTCCGGGGTGGTCAGCGCAACCAAGCAAAGAGATGATGGCTTTATTAGCAGGAACATGGCACCAAAATATGCCAAACCACGGTGATTTGGCGAAACCGCGTGTCATCGATGTGATGGCGGCGTTGAACCGTATGCGCAAGTCGCAATTTAAAAACCACCAGTAAAGATTAACTCCCGTACAACAAAAGCAAAAAGAAGCGAGAGATCGCTTCTTTTTTACTTCAGTACCTTATTGCTTCAGTACATTACAGGTAGTTAGCTTAGGTATGCCTTACAGTGCCACTTGACCTTATTCGACAAATATCTTGTCTAGAGTTTAAGGTTTGGGCTTTAACTATTTTGCCGCAAAATATTCCATGCTTCACACAACACTCGAAACGTTTCAGCATTGCCATTGTCTCTATCTGGATGCCACTTTAGTGCCAACTTGCGCCATGTTTTCCGGATTTCAATTTGCGTCGCTTCCACTGGTAATTTAAACAGCCTCAATGCTTGAAGACGATTCATATTAAGGTTACTCGTTCCACCCATTGCTTTACGGTAACGAGTCCAAAATTCGTTCAACAAGCGGCGCACTTCTCCTTCATCAGCCTCATAATTTTTCCACTGAGTGTAATAATCACGCAATGGATCATCTGGGTCGATTTCGCAACTAACGGCACGATGCGCAGGCATTAGTACAATGTCCATTGCTGATACTTGTAACCACTTTTCAGGGTAAAGCGTCTCTTGAAGCTGATAGAGCGCGTTCATGATCAAAAAATTACGCTTAAAGAGGTCTTTTTCAGGTGCGCTATCAAGTACAGGCATGAATCCCTGTTCACTTAAATGTGCCGCTAACGTATGGACTTTCCAACCGGAAGGCTGTTTACGCAACACCTCCAACATTGGCCAAAGCAGCGGATTTTCCATGTAAGATTGAAACTGAGCGGTAAGTTCTAAGCTTTCAGACATACTTTCGGGCCTACTTTGGGACATAGTCTCGACGTTCATATTAAGGTTCTCTCTTCATTCAAATCCAATATCGCTTTTTTGTCGAGTTTCTTACCGCATATTATCTTGGCTTTTTGAACTAGAGTCCGTTTATCACACGCACTATCTATCAATACATAAAAAGAGAAAGATCGAGTTGTTGCATGATCTTCTCCACTTTACGGATCTCTTTGCCAAGACTATGCGAAAATCAATCACAAAACGAAGGTAGATACGCACATCTCAAACACAAATTTCTACGTCTATAAGATACAGAATTCAACAAAATTGAACATCGTGCAAAATAGTGGCACTATCCATCGGTATTTTGTGATAGGAAAAAACATGTCTCTCAACTTCTCACGCACGCTTTTATTTTTGACGGCGATCTACGGTGTACTCTTTCTATTTTCAGCGATCGCGCCAGTTTCTCGTGCTGTCTGGTTAGCAGAAATCATCCCTGCGCTAGGGATCTTAGCACTCGTCTATTGGGCTTCAACAAAACTACGCTTTAGCTCAACGGCTTATATTCTGATGTTTGTGTGGCTTAGTTTGCATACCATTGGGGCTAAATATACATTTGCAGATGTTCCGTTTGCTTGGTTCAACGAACTGATCGGATCATCTCGTAATAATTTTGATCGCGTCGCTCATTTCTCAATTGGCCTTTATGCCTACCCTATCGCTGAATATTTAATTAGAAAGCAGCTCTGTAAACCGCTAATTGCCTCATTGTTCGGGCTTTTCTCTATCATGAGTATCGCAGCAGGTTACGAAATTATTGAATGGTGGTATGCCTCAATCGCGGGTGGTGATGAGGGAATCGCTTTTCTGGGTTCACAAGGCGACATTTGGGACGCACAAAAAGACATGTTATGCGATACCCTTGGGGCAATGACGGCACTTTGCCTATTATGGTTTAGGTCAAAATCAAACATTCCTTACAGTGAAGTATGAAATGCCTCTAATTTTTGGAACTAAGGTAAATATTACCGAGAGCAAGTTTTGATTAGTGTTTATTCTGTGAGTACGGAGAACATGACTCTCCCTTTTTGCTGCTGAGAATTGATTATGAAAAATATAAATAAAACACTTGAAAAAATAGACTGCTGTCCACTTTGTCAACATGACGAATACTTTATTTCCACAAACAATGAAAAGTTTATCTGCGCACAATGTGGTTTTAAAACCGACCACTTACAAAGCGTCCAGCAAATGATTGGTGTACACACAGCGCTAATCAGTCATAAACACATTCATTGCTTGGCCAACAATGTGCATTGAGCCATGGTTTAAGCTCGAGTAATGTGTCGATAACAACGACATTAGGCGCTTGAGAAAAACCCTGTGGGTTAAGAGGTGCTAGCTGAACGGTTGGTACCTCTGCATTGATACCCGCTTCAACCCCTTTTGCTGAATCATCCACATAAATACATTCTTGCAAAAGAAATCCCATATTCATTGCACAATAACGAATCAAATCAGGTTCAGGCTTCCAGCTATTCGCATCAAAGGCTGAAAAAATGCGTCCTTCAAACAAAGGGAGCAAACCGCTCCGTTGTAATATTGATGATATTTTTTCTTTAGGTGCATTAGAGGTGACACAGTATTCAATACCCTGCTGGCGTAAATACTCAAGTAGTTCTATCGCACCATCCATTGGTGAAAGATATTGTTGGAAGAGCTCATTAACTTTGTCCCGATAAAGGTTCTCTAAAAGATCAAGATCGGCGTTAATATTCGTATGTTCAAGCGCCTGAAACAATATGTCCGCAATCTTCCCACCTTCAAAATGGTTACTCACTTGTGCAAAAGTAAGGTGGGCTCCTAGTTGGTTCAATACATTGACTAGCGCTTCGCAGCACAAACGCTCACTATCAACTAAAGTACCTTCACAGTCGAAAATAATACATTTTATTTTTTTCTCAGTCATAAGCACTTCCTTCATCCAATGCTTAATTTTAACCGCTGGATGAATGTATAAAATGATTGAGTTAACAGAATGAAACGAAGATAAGAGTTGATATGCATAACTTATAGCCACATCACTCTTTGATACTCAATGGGGCGTATTTAGCCGGCTCGGTAATAGCTTGTCGTATCGGGATACAAATTACGGATTTGGATAAAATCATCCAAATGATTAAGCAACAAATTGACTAAAGTAGGGTCAAACTGAAAACCGCATTCACGTTCAAATAAACTTACTACATTCTCAAGCGGCCACGCTTCTTTATAACAACGCTCACTTAGCAAAGCATCGAACACATCCGCTATCGCAGTAATGCGAGCAAATATATGAATGTCTGTGCCTTTTTTCTGATTAGGATAACCTTTACCATCCCAACGCTCATGGTGTTCATGCGCGACAATCGCAGCTAATTTAGTTATATCACCTTCGCTTGTATTGAGGATGTTATAACCAGCGGTAGTGTGAGTCTGCATGATTTCCCACTCATCTGGTGTTAATTTTCCAGGCTTATCCAAAATCGACTCTGGAATCGCAATTTTTCCCACATCGTGCATTGGGCTGATGATCTCGATCATTTCTACCTCGCGCTGCGTTAACCCGCACAAACGAGCCAGCAGCGCAGAGAGCCTTGCTACCCGCTTAACATGATTACCCGTTTCACCAGAGCGCGTTTCTATTGCTTCTCCAAGTAAATGAATCATTTCCCGCTGTACGGCTAATGTACGCTCTTGCAATACCACTATTTTACGGTTTTTGACACCAAGCTCTCTTTTTTGTCTGAGGGTCACCCCTTGCATAACAATCACAACCAGCAAACAGAGAATAATAAAGCTAGCCGCGAGTAACACTTTCCAATGCTGTTCAAAATAAGAGAGAGGACGATTAAGAACCAACACATCCTGTGGCAAGGCTTTCATGTCAATCTGATGTCGCTGCATGGCTTGGTAATCAAAAACCGCTCTTGCACTACTGATTTGCATGTCAACTGCGGAGGCTAAATCTAGTGAGACAAATTGGTTTAACGCCATCAAGATATCATTTCCCAGTTGCTCAGAACGATTAACATACCCTCCAACGATACCATCACGAATATAAAACTCCCACAGTACAAAAATGGGGGCAGCGCTAGCTTGTGCTAGGCGGTAGGAAATCTCTTGATAAGTATGGTAAACACCTTGATTTGTCTCTGTATTAAAGTGCGATAGCAGTACCGCATCATCAGGGGAAATCTGGAATAGCACCTTTTCTGCTTCAGCCAAAGTGATGGAGTTAATATCGATAAACTCGATACCTTTTAAAAGATCCGTAGCCAGCACTTCATCGACTTTTTTTCGGATCAATTGCGAAGTATGGCTTTGATCTGATAAATAATAGATTCTCTTGAGTTTTGGACGTAATGATTTGATTAAATAGAAGTTTTCTATAATAGCTTCAGATTCATAAATAATTTTATTGTACTTAGTCATGTCGTCGAGTGTGGCACTTTTGTCGTTGATGCCAACCGCAACCATAGGCGTATCTGGCTTAAATAGGCTTGAGAGCCCTTTAGTGAACTTTAACGCATTGTCATCGGTAATAATAACCGCATCGAATGGATAATCACGATATTTAACGTGGAGGTATTTTTTGGCCTCCTCAAGATACTCTTGGCTATAAATTCTTTTTGTATCAAGGTATTCAATGGAGAGCTTAATCGGTGTTTTGCTGCTCTTAACTACAGCATCAATGCCCTTTTGAAATTCATATGTCCATTGATAAGATGATTCGTATGAATGCAGCACAAGAATATTTTTAGGCTCCCAGCGAGTTGACTTAGCAGGAAACGACAAAAACAGCGCATAACAGGCCATAGCAGTCCAACTAAGCCAATATGTTATTTGCTGTTTATTCATACATAGCTCTCCGTGCAGGCTAAAATTAATACCAAACCAGGCGCTATAGTACCAATTTCATCAGGACAAGCTACTGTTCTATAAAAACATTACCATTGCACTCATGATTAGCACACCATTTTGCGAGCAACAACCGCGTGAATACATCCTCACCTCCAAATGCATTTTTATCCAGAGTCACGATGTCAGAGATGAGTATCTCATGTGAAGTGGAGGTGACGATACCAGCAGCCACAGGCTCCCCATTTTGAAAACCTAAGTAAAGCTCGCAAGGTGCTGAATAAATGATTTGGGTAAAGAATTCGATAACTTTTGATTGATCGTTTTTATCGCTCCATAAGCTTGCTTGCAACAGAGCAAACCATATTGTCATCCGATGAAAATCAACCAAATAAACCTCTTCGAGCAACGATAGGTTAGGCTCCTCAGTGAGCTCAATAAAAGGGCGAGAACTGCGTTGAACAACCGCTTTTTGGTAGAGATCTCGACCTTGTAAGCTCTCTTCTGTTGGAAATTCGACATTCACTTGGTCAAATAGCCATTGGTTTTTAATGGCGGCAACGTCAGGTTGGTTAATCATTGTTATTTACTTCTTCTAATTGTTGCAAGCAGGATACTGACCAGATCGATATGCGACAAGCCATTACTCACATTATCCTCATCTAAACTGCAGATATGCTGGCCAAAACATCAACATAACAGCCTATATCATTCTCCTTTGATGCTGCTATCATGTGCAGAAAGATGGATAAATGGATTATAGACATGAACAAGAAACTCATCACCACCGCATTCATACTTAGCTTTGGTTTAGTTGGCTGCGATAGCAATGAAGTTGGCGATGTATCGCTCGGATTTTTCACGCTTAAAGACGTAAAAATCGAAAATCTAAGTGATGATATTGTGACTGGTGTTACGTGCCATATTGCTTCAATTGAGGCTAATTTGAGTCTTTCTGATCCAAGTGATAGCTCAATCTCGTGTCGTCAGACTGGTGACATTACGCCAGAGATGATTGCAAAAATTGATAAGAGCAAATCAGGCGAAATCGTGTTTAAGAAGTCAAAAAGCATTTTCTTCAAGTCAATGAAAGTCAGACGTATCTACGATGCAGAAAATCAAACCCTGATCTACTTGTCTTATACTACCAAAGAAACAGATGGTAGCTTCAAGCACAGCCTATCGACCGTACCGCTTTGGGGGACTAAGGCTTATAGTACGGACATAACGCTCACTAAATAGCCGCTAACGCCTCGGCGATCTAGATTTAGCTCACTTTTTTATGTAATAAAAATGAAAGGAACCTTTCATATCCGTGATATGATGCGGGAAATTTTCAATTCTCATTTTTCAACATGAAGTTTCCTGGACAGCGTAAATCTAAGCACTATTTTCCGACTCATGCTCGTGACCCTCTCGTCAATCAAATTCAACAAACGGCTATGCTCCACCGCCCAACAGTGGTCGGTGTTGGGCAAACCATTGTTGATATTGAAGCTCGTGTAGACAATGAGTTCTTAGAGAAACATCAATTGAGTAAAGGTCACTCACTGGTGCTCGAAGAGAGCAAAGCCGATGCGCTCTATGAAGAGCTAGTCGAACGAGGTTTAATTACTCACCAATACCCGGGAGATACGATTGGCAACACACTGCACAACTACTCTGTGTTGGCCGATAGCAAATCCGTTTTGCTCGGCGTGATGTCCAAAAATATTGAAGTCGGCTCATATAGCTATCGTTATTTGTGTAGAACCTCATCGCGCATGAACCTAAACCATCTTCAAACTGTCGATGGTCCTATCGGGCGTTGCTACACCCTAATTTCTGATGATGGAGAGCGCACCTTCGCCATTAATGAAGGGCATATGAATAAACTTCGCCCTGATAGTGTTCCTGAAGAGGTTTTTGAAAAAGCTTCCGCTTTAGTTGTTTCTTCTTACTTAATGCGTGGAAAGCCCGAAGATCCAATGCCACTTGCGGTCAAACGCGCTATTGAGATCGCTAAATCCAAGCACATTCCAGTGGTGTTAACCCTAGGCACTAAGTATGTAATTGAAGGTAATGCGAAGTGGTGGCAAGACTACATCAAAGAAAACATTACAGTCGTCGCCATGAATGAAGAAGAAGGTGAAGCGTTAACTGGTGAGAAAGATCCACTGCTTGCGGCTAACAAAGCACTCGAATGGGTAGATTTAACCCTCTGCACCGCGGGGCCCGTGGGTCTTTATATGGCTAGCTACACCGATGAAAGCGCAAAGCGCGAAACTGAATTACCTCTCCTACCGGGTAATATTGCTGAATTTAACAAGTACGAATTTAGCCGTGCGATGCGAAAACAAGACTGCCTCAACCCAATAAAAGTGTATTCACACATTGGCCCTTACTTGGGTGGCCCATTGGAAATCAAAAACACTAACGGAGCGGGAGACGGAGCGCTATCGGCTTTATTGCACGATATGGCCGCGAATAGTTATCATCAACGCAATGTTCCAAACTCTGCCAAACATGATGTGCCGTACCTCACTTACTCTTCGTTATCTCAGATCTGCAAATATGCAAACCGTGTCAGCTACGAAGTACTCACACAGCACTCTCCTCGTTTATCGCGAGCATTACCAGAACGTGAAGATAGCCTAGAAGAAGCGTATTGGGATCGTTGAATCGTATGACTTCTACATGAATAAAAGCGACAATTTGTCGCTTTTATTATTTCCACAACGAATAAACCGCACGATGCGATCCTACGTTATTTAAGTCTCACCATTTCGTTTCAGAAATAACAACTTCCGTGAAATAAACTGATAACTTGTGCCTAATTGATGAATCAATAGTTTTATAATTGAGACATCTTAGTACAAGCGTTATAGTACTCTTTAAAGATGAGTCATAAAGGTTTTGGATCAAGACTCACAATTATCATCCATTGCTGCTTTCGCTTGAATTAGGATTAACATGACAATGTCATTTCCGCAGGAAGAGTATTCAATTTCAGATCTAGACAGTGCCGTTGCAAAGCAGCGTCTGGTTCATATTCTCGATTTTTTTAGTCAAGGTCTGTTTTATATGAGCAGCGATGGAAACATGGTGCTCTATAATCCAACGTTTTATGTACAATTTGGTGTAAACAGCGAAACCATTTCCTATGCTGATTGGCTGAGTTTGGTTCATCCTATGGATCGTGCACTGCTCAACAGCCGCGTCGACAAGCATATCAGCACCACTGAATCAAGGGAATCGATTCAATACCGAGTCAAAAAAGCAAATGGTCAATATATCTGGTTGGAGGGGAATGCGGTCACAAAAAGTGTGAACGGTGAACATTTTATGGTGGGTAGCCATAAAGATATCTCCGATCAAAAATTGATGGAAGATTACATTCATCAAGCTGCATTTTTTGACAGCTCATCAGGCCTCTATAATCGAAGTAAATTACTACTCGATATTGATGAGAAAGCACTCAAAATTGGAGAGCCTTATTCACTTATCTACATCCAACTTGAAGATATTAAGTCTTATCTCAATCAATACGGCTCAGATATTGTTAAAGATTTACTGAATCACGTCGTCAGTGCACTGCGTGAACTGCCCGATGAATTTGCTGATTTTTACCGTATTCGCTCTGACGATTTTGCCATATTACTTAGAGGAGAACGCTCATACGATGAGCTCAAGCATATCTGCTCTCAAATAATGAAGCACTATTCGAAATCAGCCACGGAGCATGGGCACCTCTATGGTAATGATATTAGCATTGGTGTCTATCCTGAGATAAACCGTGCTATATCTGCCGATGAGTTGTTAAATATTGCATCACGAACTTGCCAATTTGCTAGTGCCAAAAATCATTCTCGTATCGAAATTTACAGTGGCCGAATTCAAAAAAACGTTGATCGTTATTTCTTCATCGAAAGAGGCTTAAAGGAAGCATTAGATCAACGTTCATTGTCCGTGAAATTCCAACCCATTATTCATGCACAATCAGGGCAGGTATCCAGCTTTGAAGCCTTAGTCCGCTGGCGCTCAAAAGAGTTTGGTGAGATTTTCCCGGACGAATTTATTCCCGTTGCAGAAAAAAAGGGGCTGATTGTTGATTTAGGCTATTTTGTCTTCAAAAAAGCCTGTGAGTTTATTGGCCGTTACAATAAACAAAATGGGGTTAATATTCGGGTTAATATTAATGTTTCAGTCCTTCAACTTCTGAAAAGTGACTTCCCACAACAGATACTAACAATGGCTAAGGCTTCCGGTGTATTGCCCTCTTCTATTGTGTTAGAACTGACGGAAACTGTCATACTCGATGGAGATAAAAATGCGATTAACCAGCTTCACTCCTTAAATGAAATGGGGTTTCAACTGTCGCTGGATGATTTTGGCGCTGGTTTTAGCTCACTCAATAGCTTCTTTGATTTGCCCCTCAATCAAATTAAAATAGACAAAAGCATTGTATGGAAAACACTGACTAACCCAGCATCAGAACAATATTTAGCCTTTCTCATCCAGTTTTGTCACACCAATGGCGTCGACATTGTTATTGAGGGGGTTGAAAATGGCGACATGTACCAAAAATTTAAAGAGATGGGGGCAACTTATTTACAAGGCTATTGGTTTTCAAAACCACTATCTTTAGCCAGTGCAAGCCGCTATACATTAAATGCTGTCAATGAATAAGCACAAAAAATAGATTAGCTAAATTAAGCACTTACACCTAAAATTTGAAGAAGCAGAGCGGAAAGGAAATAGTAAACCCTGTGAGCCCGACTGCGACTTCAAATCGCTCAAAGAGCGTTGTTATTCTTTTTCTAGCACTAAGCGAGCATTGTGAGCTTGTATGGGCCGATTGTTATTTCCCATCACACTATGTAGTGCTGCACTTTGTTGCTGTGACAAACTGTTCGGCTGCTTGACCACAAACCATCTCACGCCTTCACTGCAAGGTGGCGTTGTGAGTGACCCATTAAAACGGTAATACTCATCTAGCTTAGGTAACAGTGACTGTACTGCTAACTCTTTTGCTAACGGCACACTCGCCCCAACTTTAGGCAACTCCGCAGTAAGCTGGGCTAATGGTTCGTTCTGTGCGCCCGTTTCAAACATCACCGCCAAAACTGCCAGATTGCCAGCCGCATCAGCATGCACAAAATGCGCTTCTAAAGGATATTGATGTCCTTTAATTAAGTTTTCAGAAGGGGTATGGAAGTGAAATTGTTTGAGTTCAAATTCTTTACCATCCACTACCAGTGTATTTTTCCCTGAAACTGAGGCTTGCAGCGTGTGTCCATTGTTGGTCAATGCACCCACAACGCCTGAATAGTGGATATCTAAAGATTTTAAATCAGCTTCAACGAGGCCATTGATATCAATTGGGCTTTGATTTTTGCCCATTTCACAAATTTTAGAAACATGTCCCCAATGTTCAGGGCCACGTTCACCTTCATATCCCCATTCATTTGCTTGCGCCACATAGGTAAAGCAAACGCTAATTGCTAGAGTCAACAGTTGTTTTTTCATTATCGTTCCTTGAGACAGCTTGTTATCTAAAATGTAACATTCAGGTTAATATCACGCGCACATGGTAATACATTCTTCATACCGCATCCGTGGTGAAAAATAACATTACATTGACGTGACTAGTCATTCATTTCAGTTCGCGCTCACCCTTTCCATGGCTAGCGCCGAACAATGTTTTGGCAAAACTGTTCGATATGTTTTCGGGTGGTATTGGGGTTCATTAAAACCGCTTTTTCTCCCGGAATATGTAAACAATGTCCAGTGTCATCATAATGAGTGCGCGCAATCGAATCGACCCAATTGGTGTTGAGATGCTGGCCTTTATGAGATAAGAACTGATGACGATGGTAGAGCGTATTCTCTACTATCGAATCAACCATAGAACCCTGACGTGCGACGTTCATTTCTTGATCAAACATCGATTCAGCACACGTCACTTTCTGTGGGTCATAGAGACGAAAAGTAACACTTGGCCCTTGGTTTTCTACTGCTGCCACCTTGCAGTGTGGTAGAGCGGCTAATTGGCAGCGTAAATAATTAGCATTTTGCAATGTATGACCAATCACGGTTTGGTAGCCTTCGATACCTAAATGTTGCAGTGCTGAATAGGCAGAAAAAACACCCACGGCACTGCGTGAACATTCAATGGTCGATTGCAAATGGCTCTCTTCTCTTTGAGCATGTTCAAAGTAGGAGTAATAACCGGGATCTGTTTTTAATACCGCGAGATCGTGTTTATTTTTGAGCATCACCAAGCTGGAAGTATAAGGGACATAACCCCATTTTTGAAAATCGACCGTAAATGAATCCGCTAATTGTAAACTTTTAATCCTCGGCAATAAGGATTCAATACCCGTCAGTGTTGCCCGATTAAGCGATAAAGGGTTGCGTTCAAAATCATACTCTTGAAAAAACAACATACTCCACCCAACAGCAGCATCAACATGAATATGTGGTTTTATCGAAATCGCATATTCTTGGCATCTTCTTTCTCTTATCGCATAAACCTGTTCAATATCATCAGTTGCGAAGGTATCGGTACTGCCAAATGTCAGCATTATGCTAGGAACAGCAATGCCATTTTTAAAACAGAAAATCAATTGTTGGTCTAATTCAGCCAAATCCATTTCATTGTTATCTTTAACTTTGATCCGAATCGCTTTACCTTGAACATCAACCCCCAACAACGACAAATTTGTCATGTTTGAATAGTGACCTGCTTCTGAATTGAATATCCTGTAATCTTCTCCCGCCAAACCATTCAGAGCTGACTTTGGCAACACTTTTCGAATACCTAATAGATAGCCGTACAAATTACAAAATGTACCTCCTTGTGTGAATACTCCAGTCGCTTGATCACTATCATAACCAGCTAAATGCGCGATTTGCCGCACGACTAATTTTTCCAGTTCAATGGCATCTCCCGCATATTCGCTATAAACCAAGTTAGGGTTGGCGATAGTCGCAAGTAGCGCACCGTGAATGGCCGGATCACAAGGTGTCGAGATCACATTTTCCACTGAGCGAGGGTCATCCCAGTTTTTTGAACGTTTGGCTGCATAAAGCGCTAAGTCGTTAAAAGGGTGAATGGCGTGGCTCGAGTGTCGAGGAATGGTGTTTGAATGCCGTAATTGTTGCTGCAATGCAGTATTTACCACGGTTGGCGCATCAATTTTTCGCTCTTCAAGCCAACGGGCGATCTCGTGAATACGATACAAAGGCCAACGATTGGGATCGCGAGCAAAAAAATGCGCTTTCACTGTCTGGAAAATTTGCTCAAACGCAGGGTTCAGTTGGTTGGCGTGCTCATCTAGCCACACGCTATAATACGCTGTTTTCATGATGCTCTCTCCATGCTTAATCCCAAATAAAACGCCGCGTTAGCGGCGTTTTATTACTTTAATTTAAAGTTGGAGACCAAGCGGTCAAGCTCATGGTTTGAGTAAGAGAGTGACTCTGTAGCACTAACGGTTTGTCTGCCACTCACCACCAATGATTCAACGATGTCTCTTATCGCTAGCATATTGCGACTGAGCTCTTCTGCGACTGTACTTTGCTGTTCGGTCGCAGCTGCGATCTGCGTACTCAAATCATCAATTTCGGAAACGGAAGTGCTCATGATGTTTAAACTGCCAGAAACTTCAGACGTTTTATCTGCTGTGGTTTGACATTGGTTTTTAGTTTTGTCCATTGCGGCTACAACGCTATCCGTCCCTTCAAGTAGCTTGGCCAGCATATCTGATATTTCAGTAGTGCTGTTTTGCGTTCTCGCCGCTAAAGCACGAACTTCATCTGCAACCACCGCAAACCCACGGCCTTGCTCACCCGCACGCGCCGCTTCGATCGCCGCATTCAACGCAAGCAAGTTCGTTTGCTCTGAAATAGCGCCAATCACGGTCAATACTTCGCTGATCTTGATCGCATCTTTGTTCATATTGGCAATGCGCTCAGACATCTGTTCAACATCACTCACCAATGAGCTGACCGTTTCAACCGCATTATTCACAATAATAATCGATTGTTTGGCCTCTTTGCTCGCCGAGTCAGTAATGTGATTCGATTGCGTGACGCTCTCTGCCACAGTACGTGCACTTTCACTCATTTCAGTAATGGCCGTCACCACTTGTTCTGTTTCAGATGAATGCGAAAGCAGCATCCGCTCATTTTCCTTTGCCGTTTGACCTAACTGCTCAATATTAGAGGAGATGTTTTGACTGGCATCAGATATTTGCAACATCATTTTTTGTAGATTTTCTGAGAATAAATTGAAGCCTTGGCTTATCTGCGCTAAGTCATCATCACCATTCACCTCCAAGCGGCGTGTCAAATCACCAGAGCCTTTCGAAAGATCAAGTACCGCTTTTTTCAGGCGTAGCAAAGGCTTGTAGATATAATTAAGAATGACGAAGATTGCCGCGACGCTGATAATGAGCAAAATCACCCCAGTGTAAATAGCGCTACTTTGCGCTTCATACACATTAGCTAACGCCGTACCTTTGTCGACGAACACCATCATGGTCCAGTACATATTATCGGTTAGGTTAACGCGCTTGAAATAACCATCAAACTCAATGCCTAAATAAGGAAATGACAAATGACCAGCATCTTGCTGGCTAAAAAGTTTCTCCATTTCGAGGAAATTAGGGCTGACTTGCGAGGGCGTTCGTCCAATATCACTAGGATCATCACTAGCAAAAAAGACAGCATGCTTGTCGGTTAGTGTCGCTGCACCGCCGGCAAAGCGCATATTACTGACTTGGACAATAACCTCATCCAGTTGGATATCTCCCAGCAAAACACCAATGAAACGGCTTTGTTGGTAGACAGGCATAACTACACTAATAACCTGCTTACCGGTGATTTTATCTTCATAAATTTCAGTTACCTGAGCAGTTCGAGAGGTTTTTGCTTGCTGATACCAATCCCTACTGGTGAAATTTTGTTGACCTGTAACAACTCCGTTGTCTTTGTCAAACGACATATAGGCACGGCCATCGTCATACGCCATAATGACATTTGAAATTTGCGCACTCTCAGCTAACAATCGAACTAAGTTGACATTCTCTTGATCAGAAAGAGCAGATCGGAAATGTTGTGAACCTTTAACTACGGCTTGATAACGTGTTTTCACCCAAGATTCGAGTTCAGAAACGTGATAGTTGAGCTTGTTTTGAGTTTCTGTGGTTAAAGAGGTAATCATCTTCTCTTTTAACGACAGCATGTTGATGGTGCCCAAAACGATTAAAGAAATCGCAACGAGCAGTGCTACGCTCACATATATTCTGCTTTTAAAACCTAAAGTCATAGATTCACCCTCACCGTATAACAGCTAGAAAGATTAAGGTGAAACTTGATCATATTATTAATATGAATGGTAGACCAATGAGACACCTAGCCAACTTAATAAAATTGGTACACGGCGAACACTTATGCAAGTTATGTCATTAATATTTATTATTGAGTGCGCAAAGTGAATTTTACATTGAAAGACAAGATGATGATTTTTAATGGAAATACGTTGAGATGATGGTTAAGAAAAACGCGCAGTGGTGCTGCGCGCTGACTTATTTTTTATGACGCCACGTTTGGCTTAGAAGCCCAAACGTAAAGCAGCTCTAGAGCAATTGTCGCACCAGCCAAAGCCGTTAGCTCACTTTGATCGTACGGAGGAGAAACTTCAACAACATCCATTCCCACCAAATTAATACCGGCCAATGCACGAATGATTTTCAGCACTTTATCGGAATTCAATCCACCACATACTGGCGTACCCGTTCCAGGAGCAAAAGCGGGATCTAAGCAGTCAATATCAAACGTTAGGTATACGGGTTTATCACCAATAGTTTGACGAATATTAGCGACGATCTCTTCCACTGACATATCATTCGCTTGCATCGCATTGATGACATTAAAACCGTGCCCTTCCTGTTTGTATTCGGTACGAATACCCACTTGCACAGAATGCTTGGCTGAGATTAACCCTTCCTTCGGCGCATGATAGAACATAGTGCCGTGATCATAAGCGCTGCCATTGGCATAGGTGTCTGTATGAGCATCAAAGTGAATCAATGCCATTTCGCCATAATATTTGGCATAAGCGCGCAATATAGGCAGCGTGATAAAGTGGTCACCACCTAAAGCAAGCATGGTTTTGCCACTTTTTAGAATTTCGCTAGTCGCCGCTTCTAAGCGATAAGTGAAATCTTCAGCGTCACCACAATCAAACACCAAATCACCCGCGTCGATCACTTTGGTATCTTGGAACAAGTTAAAGTTCCAAGGAAACTTTTTACCTTCCCATGCAAGGTTCACTGAAGCGCGACGAATCGCATCTGGACCCATTCTCGCCCCCGGGCGACCTGATGTAGCCATATCCAAAGGTACGCCCAGTACCACGACATCGGCATCTGCACTTACTGGGTCTTTAACATAAGGACGACGTACAAACGTCATCGCATTGGAATACAGGGAATAATCAGTTTTAGTAAACAAATCATTCATTTAGAAATCCTCTAGATAGGTATAACCGCTCAAGCCTTGCTCAAGCTCTTGCAATACATTTTCTTGTTCTTCAACCGCCACACGCTGGCTAACTAATTCGCGGTAGTTTTTACGGATAGCATCCACATCAATATGAACATAGCGCATCATATCTTCAACCGTGTCTCCTTCGTTGATCGATACGATTTCGGTTTCTCCATTCTCTGCCATGTTCACCACCACGCTGTGTGTGTCGCCAAATAGGTTATGCATATCGCCTAAGATCTCTTGATAAGCTCCTACAAGGAAGAATCCCATCAAATACGGTTCATCGGCATTCCATGCTGGCACTGGCAGCGTTGTTTCAATACCTTGCCCCTCGACGTATTGCTCGATGGCACCATCAGAATCACAGGTGATATCCAGCATCACGGCGCGGCGATCTTCCACTTTTTCAAGGCCAGACAATGGCAACACAGGAAAAACTTGGTCGATTCCCCACGCATCTGGCAATGATTGAAACAGTGAAAAGTTAACAAAAAACTTATCCGCCAAACGCTCATTCAGTTCATCCAAAATAGGACGATGGAAGCGGTTTTTGGTGCTCATTTGCAGTGTCAGTTCGTGATAAATGCGCAGCGATAGCTGTTCAGCCCAAGCACGGTGCTGAAGGTTAATAACGCCAGTCGAAAACTGGTTGTGCGCTTCCGACAGATCGCTTTGCGTATCGTTGTAAATTTCAATCAGTGCACGCGCATCAGAGCCTTCACTTAAGCTTTGCCAGTTACGCCACATGTTTTGTAGCAATACCGGAGCTTCTTCACCGACTTCTGGAATATCTTCTGGGTAATACGCTTCTGTACCAATAACATTAGTGATAAGTACGGCGTGGTGCGCGGTAATCGAGCGGCCTGATTCTGAAATAATGACTGGCCTTGGCTGACTATATAACTGGCACACATCGCTCACCGTGCTTACGATATTGCGTGCATATTCAGCTAAACCATAGTTCATCGAGTTGGATGATTGACTGCGTGTACCGTCGTAGTCCACCGCTAAACCGCCACCCACATCGAAGAAGTCAATCTCCGCACCAATATCACGCAGCTCGCAGTAAAAACGTGCCGCTTCGTTCACGCCATTACGCACATCACGAATATTCGCCATTTGCGAACCTAAGTGGAAATGCACCAGTTGCAACGCTTCTAGTTGCTGCTCTTTTTTAAGGCGTTCGATAACGGTCAACACTTGAGATGCAGAGAGCCCAAACTTCGATTTTTCACCACCACTCGCCTGCCATTTCCCCGCGCCTTGAGAAGCTAAACGAATACGGAGCCCTAAACGTGGTTTCACGCCTAGGCTTTTCGCTTCTTTCAGCACAAGATCCAACTCAGACAATTTTTCCAAAACGATGAATACTTTATGGCCAAGCTTTTCACCAATCAGGGCCAGACGAATGTACTCTCTGTCTTTGTAGCCGTTACATACAATCACTGAACTTGCTTGTTGGGCTAAAGCCAATACCGCCAATAATTCTGGCTTACTGCCCGCTTCCAATCCAAGCTGTTTAGTCTCTAGCTGCGCTTGGCTGGCTAAAATCTCATCCACCACTTCTTTTTGTTGGTTCACTTTGATTGGGTAGACCAACAGGTAGTTGTTTGGATATTGGTATTCTTCAATCGCCTGATTAAAGGCATCACAGATGTTATGTACGCGTTGATGCAGGATCTGCGGAAAACGTACAAGCACAGGCAAATTTAAATCACGCGCTTCAAGCTGCTTTACGATCGAACTCAAGGGGGTTTGGTGCGCCTTATCATGGCGCGGCGAAACATAAACTTCGCCTTGATTGTCAATACCGAAGAAGCCTTGGCTCCAATAATGAACATTGTAGTCAGCGCGAACGCGATCTAATTTGGATGGTTGTTCCACATCTAATCTCACAAAAACAGAGAGTAAAAAGTGAATCAGAAAGTCTGATATCACGACTTGACGCCTGTAACGTCAGGCGCATTAACGGTTAAAAGCGTATGTGTGTCTAATGATAATAATTTGTCGTTAAGATTACGTTTGATTATCACCAGTTCGCTATAAAAAGTGGATGAAATTTAATACAAAATCAAACGTTGCCACTGATCAGCTCGTCAAACTTCTTATTGCCGTGTAGCCCTTCTAAATCAGCTTCTTCTGCAATTAAATCTCGCAATGAAGCACTAATTTCCGTGGCTCTTTGTAAATCCTCAATCGCTTGTTCTTCGGCTCCGATACGCGCATACGCACATGCTCGTTGGTACAAGGCTGGCGCATTAGCATCATCTAACTCTAGCACGCGATTACATAGGCTCAGTGCCCAGTAGTATTCCCGAATTTCCATCGCAGCATCTGCTTTGTATGTCAACGCTTCCAAATCTCCGGGACGGATTTTTAAAATTTCGTCATACACTTCAATACGCTGCTCTGGTGTTTGGACACTTTGCGCTCTCAACCATAAGTTATGGATTTCATTAATAATTTCAATTTCACGGTTGTTTTCGGTAATGATGCGTGTTTTGCGCTTAAGATCTCGCTCCAAGGCGAGGAATTTTTTCTCATATTCCTGCGCAATTTGATTTAGCCGTTTATCGGCCAGCTCACGCGTGTTGTGCTTCACTTCTTTAAGTGACTGCCAACCAATTAATGCAACTAATGAGGCAACACCAGCAATGACATAGAAAAAATAGGTCACCGTCACATTCGAGTAATTCAGTGACTTGTCTGCAACGGACAGCTCTCTGTCGGTAATTTGAATCGTGAGTCGCCGTTCAAGATCTTGTTGATCTTGTCTTAACGCTTTCAACTCATCCAATATGTAGCGCTCAACCAAAGGACGATCCAGTATTGGTGATTCAGAATAAGGCTCTTCCTGTGCCAGTGTTGGGAAAGACGTTAGCACTATCAGGAACAAGAATAGCGGCAATAATTGCCGCACAATCGGTTGCTCATTTATTTTTCTCACTCTCTACCTCTTTCATCAGACACGTTGTCGATTTATTCGTCACCATTTTCAAATCTGCACACCGATGGACCCAAATTTCTCTGGCCTGTCATCCACATAAAACCATTTTAACTCAAACTATTTTTTGTTTTTTTAAATTTATTTTTGATATAAAAAATCAGTAAGTTAATGACAAAATAGCTAATGACAACTGGGTTAAAACTTGAAAACCGTCAAATTAATGTTTAGTGTACTATACATATTTACGGCTAAACATTAAATAGCCATGAAGAATAAAGGATGTAAATCATGTCACCCGTGTTAGAAGTTAAGAACCTCTACAAGGTATTTGGAGAGACTCCACAACAGGCTTTCCCGCTGTTAGAAAAAGGGTTGGATAAAGACCAAATTTTCGAGCAAACCGGGCTCACTGTTGGGGTCAAGGATGTGTCTCTTTCAATCAATGAAGGGGAGATTTTTGTCATTATGGGTTTGTCCGGTTCGGGCAAGTCCACTTTAGTTCGATTGTTGAACCGCCTGATTGAGCCAACCCAAGGAAGTGTTTTACTGAAGGGTAAGGATATTGCTCATATTTCAGAGCAAGAGCTGCGCGATGTAAGACGTAAAAATATCTCAATGGTATTTCAGAACTTCGCACTCATGCCACATATGACCGTTCTTGAAAACGCTGCCTTTGGATTAGAACTATCAGGAGTGGTGGCTCATGAACGTAATAAAAGTGCAAAAGAAGCGCTCGCTCGGGTTGGCTTAGACGCCTACTGTGAGTCATTCCCTGATGAGTTATCGGGTGGGATGAAACAACGCGTTGGTTTGGCCCGTGCACTCGCCAACGACCCTGACATTTTGTTAATGGACGAAGCATTTTCTGCACTCGACCCGTTAATCCGCACCGAAATGCAAGATGAACTAATCCGCCTGCAAAATGATGATAAGCGAACCATCGTTTTTATTTCTCATGACCTTGATGAAGCAATGAGAATTGGTGACCGTATCGCCATCATGCAAGATGGCATCGTCGTACAAACGGGCACGCCCGATGAAATATTGCATCATCCTGCTAACGATTACGTCAGTTCATTCTTTCGTGGCGTTAATGTTGCCAGTGTTTTTTCAGCTAAAGACATTGCCCGCAAAAAACCCGCGGCCGTTTTTAAAAAACACGACAATGATGGCCCGGCTGCAGCAATGCAGTTACTGATGGATCATGACCGAGACTACGGAATTGTAGTTGACCGTACGAATAAATACTCTGGCATTGTGTCGCTCGACTCTCTGAAACAAGCTCTCAAGCAACAAACATCGCTTAGCGCGGCACTACTGCCTGACATTGTGACGGTTGATCCGGAGCTGTCTGTTAGTGAATTAATCAGCCAAGTTGCTGAAGTCCCCTACGCCGTGCCTGTTGTCGATCAGCAGGGAAATTATTACGGCGTGATCACTAAATCACGCTTATTGCAGACTTTGGATAGGGAATAATTATGACAACGGAAACTAACATTCAATCCACAGAGGCGCTTGACCCATGGGCGTCTACCGCGCAAACGCCTGTCAGCAGCGATCCTTGGTCAGCGACTACTGCATCCCCAACTACAGCAAGTGATTGGTTAAATGGCGCAACCGACGCTCCCGCGCCTTTCGATTGGCTGCACCCATTTCAAGATGCAATTATCCCCTTTGATCACTGGATTGAAACCGGGCTGGGTTGGTTAGTGGAACACGGTAGGCCATTATTTCAAGCTGTCAGAGTACCTGTTGATTTTATTTTAAGTTCATTTGAAACCACGTTAGTTTCAACGCCAGCGCCTGTGATGTTGTTGATTTTATTTTTGATCACATGGCAACTTGCTGGACCTAAAATGGGTATCGCTTCATTAGCCTCACTGATTACGATTGGATTAATCGGAGCGTGGTCACAAGCAATGGTCACCCTCGCCTTGGTCATGACCTCGGTATTCTTTTGCCTATTGATTGGCTTGCCACTTGGGATTTGGCTGGCCAGAAATCAAACGGCTGCAAAATTCATCCGCCCCGTTTTGGATGCGATGCAAACCACACCCGCATTTGTGTATTTAGTCCCGATCGTGATGCTGTTCGGAATTGGCAACGTACCTGGCGTGGTGGTAACCATTATTTTCGCCCTGCCACCGATTGTTCGTTTAACCATCTTAGGTATTCAACAAGTTCCCGAAGAGCTTATCGAAGCAGGCCATGCATTCGGCGCAAGTCCAAAACAGATGCTCTACCGTATTCAGTTACCACTAGCCATGCCGACCATTATGGCCGGTGTCAACCAAACACTGATGCTATCGCTGTCGATGGTTGTAATTGCCTCCATGATTGCTGTCGGTGGCTTGGGGCAAATGGTTTTGCGTGGTATTGGCCGACTTGATATGGGACTCGCTGCCGTGGGGGGACTTGGCATTGTCATTCTCGCCATCTTACTTGATCGCCTAACTCAGCATATCGGTACAGAAAATCGCGATCAAAAAGTACGCTGGTATCAAACCGGCCCTATCTCACCCTTTTATTTACTGAAGCAAAAACTGACTCATCAGAGTGCCAACAATCTAGGAGAACAGAAATGAATTACGCATGGAAGACGTTAATCTCAACCAGTTTAATCGCATCGGCGGCATTACCCATCAGCGCTTGGGCTGATAAACTTCCTGGCAAAGGTATTAGTGTACAACCCGTACAATCGACAGTGGCTGAAGAAACATTTCAAACTCTCATCGTGAACAAAGCGATGGAAGCGCTGGGGTACGATGTCAAACCGACCAAGGAAGTCGACTACAACGTGGCTTATACTTCGATTGCCGAAGGCGATGCAACCTATCTCGCCGTTGGGTGGTTTCCTTTACACGCCGACAAATACTCGATGGCGGGCGGCGACGCTAAGTTCTATCGAAAAGGTCAATATATATCAGGAGCAGCGCAAGGCTACTTGATTGATAAAAAAACGGCAGATAAATACGGTATTACCAATATTGCTCAGTTAAAAGACCCTAAAATCGCCAAGCTGTTTGATGCAAATGGCGATGGTAAAGCAGACTTAACTGGCTGCACACCCGGCTGGGGTTGTGAGATGGTGATTGAGGAGCACTTAACCGCCTACGGTTTACGACCGACCGTTACTCACAACCAAGGTAACTATGCCGCTATCATTGCCGATACAATTTCACGCTACAAAAAAGGCGACCCTATCCTTTATTACACTTGGACACCTTATTGGGTTAGTGGGGTTTTGGTCCCTGGTAAAGATGTCACTTGGCTTGAAGTCCCTTTCTCTGCCCTACCTGGTGAGCGCAAAAATATCGATACAACCCTACCCAACGGAAAGAACTTCGGCTTTGAGATGAACAGTATGCTGATTGTCGCCAATAAAAAATTCGCTATAGAAAACCCAGCCGCAGCAAAACTTTTTGAAATCATGAAGTTGAATATTAATGATATCAGTGCGCAAAACATGATCATGAGTAAAGGTAAAAACTCTGCCAAAGATATTGAAGCTCATGCCAATGGTTGGATAAAAGCTCACCAATCTGAATTCGATTCGTGGATAAAAACCGCCAAAGAAGCAGTGAAGTAAGAATATGGAGCCACCCATATCAAAAGGGTGGCTCTGCTTATTTTCAAGGAGGAAAGTATTGGATATTCATGAAGAAGTACTGGTCGCTATACGCCAAATTATTCGTGCGACAGATCTCCATTCCAAAAAAATAAACAAAGATTTTGGCCTCACTAGCCCCCAACTATTGTTAATGCGTGCGATCCAAAACTCGGCCGATATGACCATAAAGCAACTCTCCGATCATACTAATATGAGCCAAGCTACAGCGACCAGCATTTTGGATCGCTTAGAAAAGCGCGCACTGATCATTCGAGAGCGAGATCAACAAGATAAACGTAAAGTTCATGCATTGTTGACCCCAACAGGAGATGAATTATTACTCAAAGCACCCACACTGCTAAAAGATAGCTTTATTGAACAATTTCAGGCGTTAAACGCATGGGAACAAACTCTCATTCTCTCCACTTTACAGCGGTTATCGATGATGATGAAAACACCAGAAATAGAAGCATCGACGCTATTGTCTAGCCTAGAACCCGATGACCCTTTCTAGTTTTTATTCGACCTACTAAAGCAAATTGGTTACTTTTTTCTCAACCCAATTCCAATTATCAACCTCAGCCAGATTAGAGGTTGTAATTGACTGAATTTCGGTTATTTTGAACCAAATCTCCTTTTTCTGATTCGTCATGGAATACTTAGACTTATTTCAAAAAAATTATCAATGGATCATCACGATCATGGCGTTGCTTATTTATCCTAAAACAGCCAGCTACACCGTGCGATGGTTTGAGAATATGGTCATAGGCAAAGTCGATATTCATCGGCTTAAACGAGCACGTTGGCTGGTGAAGACCTTACTCTTCTTGGTGTTAGTGTTGACTCTGCTAATGATGTGGGGCGTGGAACTGCGTGGGTTATTGGTTGTTGGCTCATCACTTTTTGCGTTGCTTGGCGTCGGTTTGTTTGCAGGTTGGTCTTTGCTGAGCAACGTCACCTCATTTCTGGTTTTATTTGTACAAAACCACTGTCGCATCGGTTTATGGGTGCGAGTGGTGGATGGCGCAAATTTTGTTGAAGGTAAAATCGTCGACATGAACCTACTCAATGTCGTATTAGAGAATGTTGATGGCAATACAGTGCTCTATCCAAACAACCTCTTTATTGTTCGCCCTGTAATTGTATTAAACAAAACTCCAGAAAAAGCCGTGAAAAAAATCGAGAAGAAACAACTTCCTATCGGAGTAAAACGTTGAACGAATATCAAGACCTTTCACTGCATATTGAAACGATTTCAAAAGCCGATGAACAGCAACAAATCGACTTACTCGGCGAGTACGTGGAAAGTGGGCTTGATGAAAGTTCGATCGCAATCATCTTAGAAGCTTTTCCTGTCGAGCAGCGGGTACGTCTGTGGCGTAGCCTACCCTTAGAGCTACACATTGATGTACTGACAGAGATGCGTGCTGAAGTACGTTTTTCTATCATCAACGCACTGTCAGAAATAGAACTAAAACTGACTCTCGCTAAACTCGATAACTTATCTCTGCTCGAATGGGCCGATTCTCTGCCTGATGAAATCATCAGTGAAGCGCTGCGCTTAATTAGTCGCGACGAGCTTGAATTGTATGATCAAGCCAATGCCTATGAAGATACTGAAGTTGGCCACTGGGCAAACCGTAAAGTGTATACCTTGCCTTTCAGCATCAGTGTCGACAAAGCCAAGATACTATTGGAGAAATATCATTATGACTCTCCACAACATATCTATTTGATCAACAAAGCAAAAAAATTCCAAGGTATCGTGAGTTATACAGAAATTTTGCTTGCTGAAAGCAAAACTTTACTGAAAAACATCAAGCAAGATGATCTCTTTACGCTGAATGCTCACCAGTCACTTTCTGAAGCAGTAGAAGCGTTAGAACATTCCCAATTGCCGACTGTCGCCATCATTGATAACCATGAAATCTTAGTGGGTGAAATTGACTGGCAATTTGCCCTGAGTACACAACGAGAGATTTACGAATCGCGCTTAATGGCCGGTACGGGTATGGATGAAGGAGATGACTTATTTGCACCCATCATTAAAAGTTCCAAAAAACGAGGCCTTTGGCTCGGGATCAACCTGCTGACCGCCATCCTCGCTTCGGTCACTATAGGTATGTTTGAAACGGTCATCTCGCAAGTTGTCGCGTTAGCGGTATTGATGCCAATTGTTGCCTCGATGGGCGGTATTGCGGGAAGTCAAACCTTAACCTTGATGGTACGTGCCATGGCATTGAACCAAATTACACCGGGTAACCGTTTTGCGTTGCTCAAAAATGAAATTGGTATTGGTTCCATTAACGGTTTGTTATGGGCGTTGATCATTGGTGCCTTGGCAGGGCTCTGGTTCCAGTCAGCGATGATTGGCGCCACCATTTCACTGGCCATTGTCGTAAATATCATTACCGCCGCGCTGTTTGGGGTACTCATCCCGATCACGCTTGATAAGTTTAAGCTTGACCCAGCATTAGCGGGCTCTGTCATCTTAACCACAGTAACGGATGTTGTCGGCTTCTTTGCCTTCTTGGGCACAGCAAGTTTAGTGATGTTGTAGCTTTCCAAACCGCTTGAAACCTAAGCGAGCTAAACCACTTAAAAAACAGCCGCTCAGAAAATAAATCCCCAATCACGTAGATTACTATGTGATTGGGGGGGCGATTGGGGGGAACGATGCTTCAATCTGAACCGCTAAGCCGCTTTTTTGGTAGATAGCGGTTTCGCAATCAACACATCATGTAAAACACAAATCGCGCGATTGTAATCGTTGTCTTCTACTACAAATTGTACATTGACATTACGCATCGACGAGTGAGCGGCAATAGGGCTAATTTTTGCGTTAACTAACGCTTGCATGCCTTGCGTTAATACGTTGTTGGTGTTCATTGATGCACCGATTGCAGAAATGAGGGCGACCATTTTTCCTGATACGGATGCATTCGGGTAGCGCTTCTCTATTTTGTACAACACGTGGTTTAAGTTATCGCTGCTGCCACTGAGGTAATACGTCATCGAGTTTGCATTCATCTCTTTACCAACGAGATGTACCTTAGCTTCGGCGATCACTTCCATCAATTCATAACTGGCATTATCAATTTTCCCGACCATGCTTTGGTCAAAAATATGCAAGGCGAACACTTTGTCCTTGCCCGCAATAATCTCTACCTTATTGTTCTGAGGCTTATGAACATTGGAAATGAGAGTACCTTTATGCTCTGGTTCGAACGTATTTTTGATTCTGAGCTCAATCCCCTGCTGACGCAGCCCAGCCGCCGCATTAGGATGAATCGCTTCCATACCTAAATTAGCCAGTTGGTCTGCTACGTCAAAGTTCGTCAATCCCATCGGGCTAACCTTATCCGCGCCTACAATTCTCGGGTCTGCGGAGCTTAAGTGATACTCTTTATGGATGATCGCTTGCGTTGCGTTGGTTAATGCGGCAATGCGGCTAAAGGTCATTTCACTATAGCCACGATCATAGGTTTTCATTAATCCTTCATTACAGTAGGCGTAGCCAGTCACGATTGGCAATTGCGTTGCTACATCAATGTCTTCGAAGGCAGCCAAAATCACCTCATCTAAGCTTCCTGCTTGCCCATTATTCCACCCGGAGAGATCAATGAAGCATGCATTAATCCCAAGAGTTTTTAGCTTCAAACTGGTGTTATAGGCACTATGAGCCTCGCCTATTGAAGATAAAAATTCTCGTACCTGAGGCAAATACTGACGCAATGAAAACTGCCCGTATTGACACGTTTCTAGAATATTATTAATGCAGTTGACTGCTTCTGAGATCCGCGAACGAATAAATTTATCCGCGCGAATACGACTCATAGGATCGGCGAACAAATGCTCATTAATCAGCAACATGCGCTGTTCAAGTTGGTACATGGCTTCTTGCCATTGCGTATCATGTTTCGCGATCATCTGGTAAATGCCTGGCTTGCCAGTGAGTTTGCATTCCAGTAGAGCATCGGTAATGGTTGCATACGCTGATACCACAAACACTCGATCATAAGGGTGATGAGGCCTTAGTAAAATATTGTCGAGCACAGCATCAAAAGCGCTCATTGATGTTCCACCGATTTTTTCTACGGTGTAAGACATGGGATCTCCTTTTCTTTTAAATTGAATGCAGTGCATCGTCGCGAGTGATTACTCAATGATTGGGTAAACACCTTTTTCATCATGCGTTTCAGTTCCTGTCAGTGGCGGGTTAAAAACACATGCCATAACCATATCTGCACCAGAATAAGCTCTTAAATAGTGTTCATCATGTTGATCAAGGATGTACAAAGTGCCGGGCTTTATCGGGTAAGTTTCCCCTCCTATCACTTCGATTTCCCCTTCGCCTGACATACAATACACTGATTCCAAATGGTTTTGATAGTGAATATGGGTCTCGCCGCCTTTAAAGATAGTCGTGATATGAAATGAAAAACCCATATTGTCATCTTTCAGCAGCATACGAACGCTTTCCCAAGTTTGAGCAACAACTCGGCGCTCACTTTGACGACACTCTTCTAATGTTCTAACAATCATTTTTTATTCCTAAGATGCTTTTTTAATTAACTGAGAGGCTAGCTCTTCTACCGCTTGTGCAAAAATATCTAAACCTTGGTCAAGTTCGGTTTCAGTAATGGTGAGTGGACAGAAAAACTTAATCACTTCGTCATTTGGGCCTGCGGTTTCAATCACCATCCCTAGTTGAAAACAACGACGAGCAATTTTATGGGCGATCTCACCACTGCTACATTCAATGCCTTGCATTAGTCCACGTCCTTTGTGGCGGTTAAACAGTGTGGGGAAACGACGCAGTGTGGTTTGAATGACATGCGTCACTTGCTTGGCTCGATGTGCGATATGAGTGGTAAAATCATCATTTGACCAATAGGTTTCCAGCGCTTTTGTAGCAGTTACAAAGGCGTGATTATTACCGCGAAAGGTTCCGTTGTGCTCTCCCGGTTTCCACACATCTAACTCAGGTTTCAGCAGCACAATCGCCATAGGTAACCCATAACCACTGAGCGATTTCGATAGCGTCACTATATCCGGTTTTATTGCTGATGGCTCAAAACTGAAAAAGGTTCCCGTACGTCCACAACCAGCTTGAATATCGTCAACGATAAGCAAAATGTCGTTTTTCTTACAGAGACGACTTAAGCGTTGCAACCACTCGTTGGACGCGCAATTCAAGCCACCTTCGCCTTGGACAACCTCCAATAATACCGCAGCCGGTTTGTCTAAACCCGATGAGTTATCATTCAGCATATTTTCAAATAGCGACAGGCCATCAATATTGGCATAGCCATCATAAGGGAGCCGCGTCACGCCACCTAAGCTAAGCCCAGCGCCGCCTCGATGATGTTGATTTCCTGTTGCGGCAAGTGCGCCATAAGAGCAACCATGAAAGCCGTTAGTGAAAGCCACAATATTACTTCTACCCGTGGCTTTTCTGGCCAGCTTCATTGCCGCCTCCACAGCATTAGTCCCAGTTGGACCAGTAAACTGCACTTTGTAGTCGAGGTTTCTTGGTTCAAGAATGAGACTTTCAAATACCGCGAGGAACTCAGCCTTGGCAGAGGAGTGCATATCCAAGCCGTGAGTAATGCCGTCTTTATCAATGTACTCCAATAGCGCCTGCTTAAAGAGGGCGTTATTGTGACCATAATTTAACGAACCAGCTCCAGCCAAAAAATCCAAGTAGCGATCACCAGAATCGGTAAATAGCCAGCTCCCTTTTGCCGTAGAGAAAACCACGGGAAAGTGATTGGCATAAGATTGCACGTTTGATTCTTTCTTTTTAAAAATGTCCATAACGATGATAGTTATCCTGTTAAGTTAGAACGAGGTTTGAGCGGAATACGGTATAAATACTCGGTATCATGTTCGCCTTCAAAGTGACGAGTTTGATCGAGAAAGGTCGATACCTCTCCTTGCTCGCCATGTGCTCGATCAAACTTCTTAAAGAGGCTCCATGAACCTTGATTGTTTTTCGTGATAGTCGTTTCCAATACGCGAACATCAGCCATAACGTCACGAGCGAGCAATTCATGTAACAAATGTGAGGCAAGTCCTAGCCCACGAGCATTTGGATGCACGGCCACTTGCCAAATAAACAATTCATCAGAATTGTCAGGCTTTAAATAGGCCGAAATAAACCCCACGGTTTCGCCATTTCTTTCCGCTAAGATGCAGGTCTCTTGAAAGTGAATCGCTTGTAGGAAATTACAGTATGAGGAGTTTTCATCTAAGGGAGGGCATAGCCCAATCAAATCATGTACACGCTGCCCGTCGGCTTGATTAGGGGTACGAAACGTCCATTGTTCTGTCTTTGTTTGCATAATTTCCGGGTATGCAACCCAAGGTGCTGCTGTAATCATTGTCTGCCACATAGATAGTTAGAGCTCTAATTAAAAACCTCTATATAAACTAACAGTACAAATGAAAAATTCAACCAAAAAATTCAAAAAAATAACAACAATATATATAAATCACTGATTTAAAATGAATAAATAAGATTGAATATTTAACCAAAAAACCACCAATTAGTTAGATGTGTAATTAAATAAAAGTGAGATAGCAGAGCGAATGTGATTGAACCTAACGGCATTAGCAATCTGAGTCGTTTTTGCAGTTTGCATTTGCAGCCTGCAAAAATTTTCTTGGTGAAGTTTGAAAAAACAAGGAAACAATAGCAACTAAGCGCTATAAAACTTGGCACGTATGCTGCAATAACTATATCGACCCTTCTTAAGCCGAGGGTCACCTAGCCAACTGACGTTGTTAGTGAATACTCTTTGTTCACAATTTACATAGGCCAATCGCGAATATTGCGGTTGGCTTTTTTGTTTTCTGAGGGAGTGTGTTTACTGAGGGAAAACGTTAGAAGGGAACTTCAATTTGCATCATGACAACGCTGTCGAAATCTTCATGCCAACGATAGTCAAAACGCATGCGCGGCTCACCCGCTTTTTTCTCGCCAAAACCGATACTTAGCTGTAAGCCGTGACTCATTAACCACTCTTCGGTTGACATATCACTTTGCTCGTCAAGCAATTCAGAGGGTATCCAGACTCCAAAGCCAATGTAGCTTGTGGCCAATTTATGAGTAAACAGGGGATCCGAATCGGCTTTTAAAAACCAATCGGCCCAGTAAGAAGAGTCGGCTGGAGATTCTTCAAATAAACCTAAAGCCAGCAGTTGTTTCGATGCGTAGCCCATACTATCTAATATAGAAAAGCAGACGCCCGATGCTGGTAACATTGTTGGGCTACTATCTGCACCTAGTGTTAATTCTAACTCTGGCGTTAATAATGAACCGGAATAGAGATCGCAAGCTTCCGTCAGCGACGAAAACATGATTAACGCACAAACAGCCACATTTAACTTCATGAATGCAAACAGCTCCGACCACGAAAAGGGCGTGGATTGTCTAGTAAAGTTTTCTTTGCTGCAAGATTTTCCTAACAGAGATAGTCGTTAAATCGGCAATATCTAAATTTTCAGCTAACCGCTGACGAATATCAGTACTACGAATCGCGACTTTTTCAGGACAGGCCATGACTGACCAGCGTTGCAAGATATCTTGAGCTTTATAGAATTTCGCAAAATTGAACAGATTATCCGGGCCCATTACAAAAGTAATGTCAGCATCAGGTGATTGTTTTTGCAGTAATGACAAAACAGCATGAGTTGTGACGCTCTGCCCGGGCTGTTGCAGTTCCTCTTCGACTATTGAGCGTTGTATCTTATCTGACTGCAAATCACGAATAAAAGCATCAATAAGTTCACAACGGATCTCATAACTGAGCATCTGCTTACCCCAAGCGTGTGAAATGCTCGGTACCAACAGAATTAAATCGAAATGGCTTAGCGATTCAATCACACTTTTATGTCCTAAGCTCGGAGGGTTAAAAGCACTCCCAAAGACGGCAATTTTGGTCATAGCAATCCTATTCAAGTCTGAAAACCATTTTCTCGGTTTTCTAATCTGATGATTTCGGTATGATACACCAAAGATTTATATTGCTTGCAGGAAAAGGAACCCTAATGGAACAAATGATCCGTGATGAGATGCGTGTTCTCTCATCCATTGACCCTGTTTATGAAATTGAACGGCGCGTTGAGTTTATTAAACGCAAATTGGTTGAATCTGGTTGTAAGTCTTTAGTGCTTGGCATCAGTGGTGGCGTCGACTCAACAACGTGCGGCCGTCTAGCCCAGCTCGCCGTGACACAACTCAACCAAGAATACGCGGTTAACGACTATCAGTTTATCGCCGTTCGTTTACCCTATGGCGAACAAAAAGATGAGGATGAAGCGCAGCTTGCTCTCTCCTTCATTCAACCTACACACTCAATTTCGGTCAATATTAAAGCGGGTGTAGATGGCCTGCACTCAGCCTCTCTTGATGCGCTACAAGGCACAAGCTTAACTCCAACTGACAGTGCCAAAATTGATTTCGTAAAAGGAAATGTAAAGGCGCGCGCTCGTATGGTCGCGCAGTACGAAATTGCAGGTTTTGTTGGTGCGTTAGTACTCGGCACGGATCATTCCGCAGAAAACATCACCGGTTTTTATACTAAATTTGGTGATGGCGCGTGTGATTTAGCACCACTTTTTGGCTTGAGTAAACGTCAAGTGCGCGCGGTAGCGGCTCAATTAGGCGCACCACAACAATTGGTTCAAAAAACACCCACCGCGGATTTAGAAGAGCTCGCACCACAAAAAGCAGATGAAGATGCGTTAAACTTAAGTTATGACCAAATCGATGATTTTTTAGAAGGGAAACCTGTTTCACAGCACGTGATTGACCGTCTTGTCGCGATTTACACAGCAACTCAGCATAAACGTCAACCGATCCCAACGTTGTACGACTGATCGACACAATCTCTCTATAAAAAGCACTAAAGCCAACTTCTCAGTTGGCTTTAGTGTTAAAGTCGACAATACAAGCTTGCACAAAGTGCCAAATTATTGACTCATTTTAATCAGTGATTTACCAATCAGCCACTCAAGCTCCCTTGCGCTCTCTTTGCCAAACTGTACAGCCACCGTTTTGTATAACCGATCGACACCGTTTGCTGCAAATTCATCCGCATTTTCAGTCGTCACAACATGATGAAATAATAAACGCAAAATAGCCAAAAATTGTGCATTTTCCAGCGCATTTATCCAGCTATTTGAAAAGCTTGAAAGGTCATTTTCAAAATCTAAATGCTCAACAAACAGCTTAAAAATCCGCCCATCTAAAGCGGCCGTAAAATCGGTTTTCTTTGGAAAATGGTGGCTAATCCCCGTTCGTGAAACCCCTGTTTGCTGACTCAACGTGGTATACGACATTTTGTCGTAACCCAGTCTCAATAGCTGATCGACAACAGCATCCATTATTCTCTGAATGGTGATTTCAGTATCTTCTTTACTACGCTTTGGCATGGTCCAGACTCTTCTCTTTTTTATTAATCCATCTAACTCAATTGCGATGATAGTGCCGTTTCGCGAATCACCCCTCGTGGTATGGCATTTTCTGTCTAAAAAACCATCCTTTAAAACAGTAAATTCAAACCAGAATTATCTTGTTAAAAGCGTTATCTACTGGCTTGTTACCGTCACTCCTTTAGCTATCACTAATAAAACTTAAATTTCCAGTTTATTAGTCATCACCACTAATGGATGAAGCGCAATTTATAATATTAATAATTGTTTCAACCGAATAATCTTACAATCATCAACAATTCGCAACGAACTGAACACTGTTCTGACAAATTTATGACACAAAAACTAGTGATTATTTGAGCAGTATCACACTCATTAATTCATAACGATGGCTAAAAACTTTCGAACAACCAAAATAAGACGCGATTTACCCCAAACCTGATTGGCTTTTTGTGGCTGATAAACGATTTGCCCGTTAGAATGTCCATACATTTACTAAGAGGATTCACAATGAGTATCGAAAAAGACGTTGATATCCAAGTCTGCGAAGCATGTGGCTGCGCTGGCGAAATTGGCTTTATTATCAAAGAAGGTGATGAAGTTGCCGAAGTGATGGTCATGGCCCCCAACAAAGCTCAGCTAGAAGCTGAATTTGAGAAGTACCTCGCTCTTGCCAAACAGGTTTCAGATAATGTTGAGTTTGAAGTTTCACCGTTAGACGATAACTCTACTGAATTGCATGCACGTTTCAAATTTGAAGTCAGTGCCGAAAAACTTATTTTTGAACTGAAGTCGCGCTCTTTGGCTCGTTAATCTAATTGCTCTTAGCGGGCCTAATCATGGCTCGCTTTTTTATCGCCCAAGCACTTTGCTTTCTCATCCTAGGCAATGCATTATTGAAGCTTAACCGTAATCTGCCGATACTCTAGGTATCGTGTCTTCATCTGCAGGCTTTATGAATAAGTTTTCGCTTTTACTAACATTATGCAACCTTCTCTATGCCTCTTGTGCATGGTCACAGCCGCTCGATCAATATCAAATCCTTAACCACCTTGATAATTATGGCAATCTCTATTTGCGTAATAAACCCTACACAACACTACCCGAAAATCTCACGCTCAAAGGCAACCTAAATATTGCTAAGACATCGATAAAATCCCTGCCTAAGGGCTTGAATGTGCAGGGTAGTTTAGAAGCATCTAATAGCTTGCTAGAGAATATTCCAAAAGGTACCACCATTCGTGGTTATGCGAACTTACTGGGTAGTAAAATCAAATCGTGGCCAATGAGAATCAAGGTCGGTGGTTACCTGAATTTCACGGATACACCGCTTGAAACGCTGCCTGCGAATCTCTTAGTCAAGGGGGATTTGAGCGTAATTCGAACTCCATTAACCCAATTGCCCGAAGGTTTGGTTGTGGAAGGGAGTTTGTTTATTGGCGGTTCCAAAATCACCGAATTTCCTGACACGATGACCGTCAATGGCAATATTTATTTGGGAGGTAATGTCATCAGTAAATGGCCAAGCAAACTGACCCTTGGCGGCGCGGTCGCAAGATAGGCTAGAAAAAGAGAAGAGAAGAGAAGAGAAGAGAAGAGAAGAAGCCGTGAGCCCCTCTCTTCATCGTTTAATGATTATTGCTGATTCTTTACTGGGTTGGCGTAGCTATCGAGTAAATAGCGCTGTGCCCCTTCAGGGATCTGAGTCAGCTTGCTTTCTAAGTGAGCGCGGATATCTGGCGTGATATCACTACTTTCTATCCCAGCCGCTAACTTATTTATCGGGAATAATTTGTAGTTTGCGTGAATTTGGCGATCGATCTCTTGCGCCAATGCTTCTGGCGTTTCAAATGCTTGAGTAATCACTTCACCAAAGCCAACATGCACTCGGCCTTTCTCACCGACAATGCCTTGGACAATGCTTTCAATATCTTCAAATGCCCCTTTTTCATAACGCCCATGCGTCGCTTTTTCATACAACTCACACGCTTTGGCCATATCGCACGGATCGTTTTCATATGAAATCGCGACCGGGACAATTTTGAGCGATTGAATATACTGAGCAAACTCTATTTTCTGCTTGCGCCCTTCCACATGGAACATTTTCAAAATGGCTGGATCGGTAAAATCGTTACCATCTTTTGCTCGTCCCTCTTTTTGCGCTATCCAGATAGAATTTCCAGTTTCAAGTGAGTGTTTAATGTAAGCAGATAAGGTACTGAGCGCTTTCATCATCTCGCGCGGGCCTTTAGCCGAGCGTTTCACAATAAAGCTCTTATTAAGACGCATCAGCTCTGTAGCACAAGGCTTTTTCAATAAGTTATCACCAATCGCAATACGTACAGTTTTATGCCCAGACATATACAGACCATAATTGACCAATGCTGGGTCCATCGCGATATCACGGTGGTTAGAGATAAATAAATAAGCCGTCTGTTTATCCAATTTATCGAGACCACTGAAAGTGACACCTTGTGTCGTTGATTCTAGTGTTTTCGTGAGGTATTTCTTCACTTCAAGTTGGATTGCTTCCACGGACGTGAGTTTGGCCCATTTAAACTTTAAGTATGCTTTTACAAAAGGGCTCAGTATCGATTTTAGCCAAGCAGATCGTTTATCAAAACGATGTTGCAAAATAGCTGAGATAAATTCTTCATCATTGATTAAACGGTCAATAGCCGCTGGAATCTCATCGTCGTTGTAAGGACGGATATCTACATAAGGATCAGTTGTGGTGGTCATATATTCATACATCAAATAAAAAGCTGGCTCATTCTACGCATAGTTGACGTAGCTCGCAGCTACAGTCGTAACAGATTCACTAAGGTCAGACCAGAATAAGGTGATTTTAGTTCGCATATTTGGCATTTTCTGTGAGACAAGGTACTCTTAGCGCCCCAAAATCAGTGAGAAGTACCATGAACTACGCGATTCAATTTGAAGCCTTACTGTCTGCTAACTTAGTTGTCACCCCTCGCAAGAAAGTCATCAAACACAGTTTGATTCGAGTAATGAGCGGATTAGTACTGTGTAAACTTGGCAAACATGAATATTCAGTTGAAGCAAAGCAGAGTTTTTGGATCCCTTTTGACTGTTTATGCTCGCTGACTATTTTTCCTAATACGCAGTGGCAGCGTGTCGATTTTTCAGTACGTTTAACCGCCGATTTTTCCCATCAAGCGGGTTACGTCACCTTATCTGAACTGAGCCAAGCCGCTTGTGATCACCTGAGTCAATGTCAACCTAACGATGAAATTTATTCGCACCTTCTTCATGTACTAAAAAGTGAAGCCACGCATTTTAAACCTAAATTATCGTTAAACAACTTCAGCGAAAAGCTATCAGCGTGGCAACCACATCAAGTAAGTGAGCTACCAATTGAATGTCAAATAGCACTACGTGTTCGTGAGGCACAAAAGCGCAAACTGTCTGGCATCAAGCTGAATCAAATCGTCGATGAGCTTTTCCAAGGAAATGAACAAGAGTGCCAGCAACTTGCGCTTTTAGTTCTCGGGCGAAATTTGTAATTTTTCGCTTAAAAATGGATTGTTTACTGGCTGAATGATTAATCCCTAACTATACATTTATTAATAATATTAATATTTATTGATGGAAGGGATTGCCATGAAATTCAGCCATAAGATCGTCGCGGCGTCATCTTTGCTGCTGTTGGTCACCGTTACTCTGCTGACGATACAACAATACTTCACCGTCCAAAAAGAAGTGAAGTCACAAGTTGAAGCGAGTGTAACTGAAATAGTGGATGGGGTTAGCAATACAGCTGGTGCAGAGATCAATAGCCGCAAGGCCATTGCCGCTTACGCCACCAGCATGTTGGAAGTCGACATTAACCGAGAAAGTATGTCTAAGGTCATCACAAGGCCGATTGTCAAACAAACTTTTTTACTGGCTGGGGTCGGTTTTGAGAGTGATGGCTCTTACATCAGTAATGATCCTACTTGGAACCCAGGCGCATCATGGAATCCACGCGTGCGCCCTTGGTATATTGATGCAAAAAATGCCGACAAACTGATTATTACTGCGCCTTACGCCGACTCTGCCACTAATGAAATATTGGTGTCTATTGCTACCCCAGTTAAAGATAACGGCAAATTTATCGGCGCCATTTTCTACGATGTTAGCCTTGCTGGGTTAGCAGAATTGGTCAACACCGTAAAATTATTTGATGCAGGCTATGTGTTTATTGTTTCATCCGACGGCACAACCATAGCCCACCCCCGAGCAGAGATGAACGGCAAGCCAATGAAAGAATACTTAGGCAATGCCGTTATCGCCGAAGAGCCTAAACAAGTGCTGATCGATGGCAAACACTACACACTCGATTTTTCAAAAGTCCCTGGAGAGGACTGGTACGTCGGTGTCGTTTTGGATGAAGAGATCGCCTATGCGTCTTTAGCAACACTGCGCAACAGTTCGCTCATCTATACGTTAATCGCTTTAGTCTTCAGTATTGCGATACTGCTTGTGCTTATCCGTCTGTTGATGAAACCGCTTGATGCACTCAATAATGCAATACAGAACGTTGCCTCTGGTAGTGGTGACTTAACCCAACGCTTAGCCACCGACACGGATAAAGAATTCTCGGTATTAGCGGTCGGTTTCAATACCTTTACTGAAGCCTTACAACAACAAATTACCCAGTCTAAAGCCATCGGTTCAGAAATTTTACGCGGTTCGGAAATGACCTCGATGGGGTTGCAAGAATCGGCCGAAGCGATGCGTGATCAACTCCATGAACTTGAGCAATTAGCCACAGCCATGCATGAGATGGCCACCACTTCTGGCGATGTCGCCAACAACGCGCAAGGCGCGGCGTCGGCGGCAAAAGATGCTGATGATGCGACAGAATTTGGTACCAATGTTGTGACCCAAACCACTCAAGCGATTGATAATCTTTCGACGCGTATTGATGAAGCAGTAACAGAGGTAAGTGCACTAGAAAATGCAACGGCAAACATCGAAACCATTTTGAAAGTGATCAACGACATTGCCGACCAAACCAACTTGCTGGCACTAAACGCAGCGATAGAGGCGGCTCGGGCTGGAGAGTCAGGCCGAGGCTTTGCGGTCGTTGCAGACGAAGTGCGTACGCTGGCGCAAAGAACGCAGCAATCCACGACGGAGATCCGTAATATGATTGAGAAGTTGCAGTCGAGCGCTACTTCTGTTGCCAATGCGATGAATCAGAGTAAAACAACGGCAGCTGAGGCGGTCAATCGTGCCGAAGAAGCGAATAATGCTCTGCTGAAAATCCGCGATGCTATTCAGCAAATTAGTGATATGAATATCCAAATAGCTTCGGCAGCCGAAGAACAAAGCTTAGTAGCAGAAGAGATCAACAACAACACGGTTAAGATCAAAGATCTTTCCGTTCAAGTTGCAGACGCTGCTGACAATGCCAATATCGCCATGCAAGCTCAAACCGAAAATATCAGAGAGCAAGATGCTATATTGAATAAATTTATCGTTTAATCCTCTACCGCAGCAACTGGGTAGACCAGTAAAGGCGCTGATTACGCGCCTTTACTTTTCTAACGACTCACCGTTTTATTCACCATCATTTGATAGCCGACAAAGCATCGCGCTAGAGCGAGCGGCGATATCCATGACAATCTTTTGGTTATTGGGTTGATACTGCTGCTTCGTAAACAATTCTAGCATTGGATTTGCCCAATCAATTTCAACGCGCTGACTGCGTTGAGATTTGTTCAAAACCACTATCCCTTCCTTACCGCGGCTGAACACTAACAAGTCATCACTCGCTTCTAGCGTTTTCATTGGCAACGCATGCATTTTATTATGAAAAGCAATACACGCCGCCATTTGTGGCGAACACCATGCCTCTTGCCAGCGCGGAAGACCAGCATGGTTCAGAATGCCACTGGTGTTTAAATCAGTGTAAATTAATGGCACTCCCCCATCGCGACCAAGAATGTAGCTGTAGGCGATATTTTCTAAGGCTTCATCCATGACGAGGTCGGCAAACACAGCGTTGTTGGGGATATCATGCGTAATGGTGAACGTAATCGCTCGGTTGTTGGAAAGCGCCTGACCAAAACAATAAGGGTCAATCAGCCATTTCAGGCTACCTTTTGTTTGTAACGCATCGTATACCGTTTGAAATAGTGGAAAATCATAAGCACCCAACTTTGTTTCTTGCAGATAAGGCTCGAGAAAAAGTTGGTACTCTTCTTTGGTTGCACCGCCATCAGTAATGATCTCGCCAAAAATATGCATGCCTTGCGTAATGTCATCGGCCCATACTTTCTTCAAATGCTCAATAGACATATGCTTAGCAGCATCAATTCGAAATCCTTTGACTCCTAACGCTTTCAACGCCCTTAAATAAGCCTGTTGTTGTACAACCACATGTTCATTATCACGCAACGTGGGTAGGCCCGGATCATGCGCCCCTCCAGTAATGCGGCCATTTTGCACTTGCCAACGATCCTTCCAATCTTTTATGCCAAACGCTTCCACAAAGTCATCTTTATCAAAGAGTGGCTGGGTCAGATCACCAAAGAGGCGCAGCGCTTGGTACTCATCGCTTTTATTCTGGTAGGAAGCTAAGTCTTGTGCGCTCGGGTATTGTAAATCCAAACGCAATTTGGATTCGTTGGCCATATGGTTGAACACCACATCGGCATAAATTCGCAAGCCTAATGCGGTTAAGGTTTCAACCATCTGTTTAAAATCATGGGTATTGCCCAGTTGATTATCAATGATGCGATAATCTTGCGGCTGGTAACGTTGCCACCATTTTGTACCTTGAGCGGTTTTGAACGATTTCATCGGCGGTGAAATCAACACCGTTTTATAACCCAGTTGGAAAATTTGCTCTGCACGCTCAGCGACTAAACGATACGGCCAATCAAAAGCATGCAAAATCACATCGGTTGGTTGAACATTTGTCATACGTCAATGTCCCTGTTCATCATGGTTAACTCACAAGTTGAAAGAGGCGAAACCTCACAATACGTCACTTGTTTCTCAAAGCGCAGTTTAATTCTCTGCATTTAACATTTTTAGAGTATAGAGAGCGTTTCAGCAATTCCATCAGCCTTATTGCAATATTGTTTGTATGAGAGAAAAGGCGTAGAGCGATAAAAAAGCGCCTAGCTTTCCAAAGGGCTACACAACAAGTCACAGTTTATGCTGATAATCTCGCTATAATTAAGGTCAGTGAATTGCCAATCGCGGTAGGGAAGAAAATGAAAAAACTACGCATTGATATCGTGTCAGATGTTGTCTGCCCTTGGTGCATCATTGGCTATAAGCGGTTAGAGCAAGCGCTGCTGGCTCTCAGCGATACGATCGATGCAGACATCCATTGGCACCCTTTTGAACTCAACCCTGCTATGCCTATAGGTGGTGAACACCTACAGCAACATTTAGCCAAAAAATATGGCACGTCGATAGAAGCAAGTTTACAAGCACGCCAAACCCTCAGCGCCCTAGGGCAAGAAGTCGGCTTTCAATTCAATTTTAGTAACGACATGCGTATTTATAATACCCGTAAAGCGCATCAATTATTAATGTGGGCGAATAGCCAAGGAAAACAATTAGAGCTGGAAATGGCACTATTTCGTGCTTATTTCACTTTCGGGCAAGCCTTAGATGACGATGATGTCTTGCTCGACCTAGTACAGAGCCTTGGTTTAGACAGAGAAATCTGCCGCGCAGTTTTAACTGATGAGTCGTGGGCGAAAACCGTTTCTGTCACAGAGCAACAGTGGTTAGAGGCAGGAATTCAAGCTGTGCCAGCCTTGATCATTGAGCAACGCCATCTTATCTCAGGCGCGCAAACGACAGAGATCCTTCAACAGGTACTCGAAGATATCGCGCAACAGCTTCCTATGACTCAATAACGTTTTCTGATAAAAAAGGGCACCACTACTGTGTGCCCTAAATACTATTGTGTACTCTAAATACTATTGTGTACTCTAAATAAACTTGTGTGCTCTAAATTAAATAAAGTGGGTTTGAATTAATGGACGGGGGTATCCGTTTCTGTAAAGAATTGTCCAAAATGCTTTTCCAGCACTTCTGGCGTCAGCTTGCCTTCCGCTTCTAGCTGCTTAAGTTCAGCCACAATCGCTTTTTGCTCTTCCAACGAAGGCAGTTTCACTTCAGGTTCACCCGCCACCTGTTGCGACAATTGTGCTAACTCTTTTTCGAAATCACTCATTTTACTTACCTAAACATAAACGTAATGGGGGAAGTGTACCGATTTCCCCCTCATGATTCTAGAGCTTAAAGCTACCCACCATTTTATCTAAACGGCCAGACAGATCACGCAGCTCTTGGCTCGCTTCTGCCAACTCTTCTGCGGTGCTGGTGGTCACTTCATTGATGGCGTTGATCTCTTCAATATTTTGATTGATTGTGTGCACCACCGTTGATTGCTCTTCAGTCGCCGTGGCAACCTGAGTGTTGCGATCGGAAATATCGTGGATCCGCTCTGAAATATTCACTAAAACGTTCACCGCTTCATCGGAAGCGTCAACCCCTTCCTGTGTAACAGCCTTACCAGAAGACATCGCCGAGACCGCATCTTTTACATCGTTTTGTAATTGATTGATCATCTTTTGAATTTCTTCCGTTGAAGAGGCCGTGCGGCTGGCCAAATTGCGTACTTCGTCTGCCACAACAGCAAAACCTCGGCCTTGCTCTCCAGCTCTCGCCGCTTCAATTGCAGCGTTTAATGCCAGCAAGTTGGTTTGTTCAGAAATACCACGGATAACACCTAAAATAGAGCCAATATCTTGAGTGGTCGATGCTAGCTGCTCCACCACTTTACCCGTATTTTCGATATCCGCGGCTAAACGACTGATGGCATCTTTGGCTTTGCTTACCACTTCACGTCCTACTTCAGTGTTATCAGCCGCGTGATTTGCTGTTTCAGCTGCCGTCGCCGCGTTAGAAGCAATTTCACTGATAGTGGCCCCCATTTGATTGATCGCCGCCACCACTTGTATAGTTTGGTCACGCTGTTCTTGGCTATTGTCATGAGTTCGCGTCGATTTTTCCGACACCCGACCCGCCGCCGACTGCAATGCATGACTGGTAGAAGCAACTTCTTTCATCGATTGATGAATCTTCTCAATAAAACCGTTGAAGCCCGCTGATAATTGAGCGATTTCATCGCGGCCCAATACCTCAATCCGTTGCGATAAATCACCATCGCCTTTACCTAAATCGGTAAAGCGTTGTGCAATCTGTTTAATTGGGTTGGCAATACTATTCGCGAGAAAAAGACCCATCAAAATAAATAAACCCGCCACAGCTAAGGTTGTGAACAACATTTTTTGCGCAACGGCATTTAATTCTGCGAAGACTTCCGACACAGGTACTGAACCAATCACAAACCAGTCCATCGATTTCACGTAGACACTAGCGACAAAAACATCTTGGTTTTGATAGGTTGTCGAAATCAGGTTGAAGCGGCTTTTATTCAATAGTTGGTTTGCGTTTGAGCCGTACAATTGTGTTAATGAGGCTTTAGCTTTCTCTTTTTGGCGATGGATTTGCACTTCCCCTTTCGAGTTGGTCAAAAAGACAAAACCTGTGTCCTCGATTTTAAATCCATTGAGCAGGTTCACCATGTCATCCATTGATTTCGACAAACCAGACATCGTATCGCCACTGACATTTTGGTAGTTGGCAAACATTTTTACTTCGCCACTTGCCTCTTGGAACATACTGACCATGGTCTTTTGTCCCGATTGCGTAAAACCAAAAAACCAGCCATCTTGCTGTTGATTAAGCTGACGCAGAAAACCATTTTGGTTCCAGTAATACGCCGTTTTTCGGTTAGCCACAGAAGCATCATTTAACGAATATTGATCGCGTACATTATTGAGCTGCTTAACCAACATCGCCTCAGCGTCAGCATTAATATCGGTCGTCTGAACGGCTTGCTTGATGAATTCATTATTGGCTAGTTGCTCAGCAGAAAAGAGCAATTGCGATACTTCTCGATCTATCTGGCTACTGATTTGATCAAGTAACGAGGGAAGTTCGATATCAATTAATCGGTGCTCCAGTACCTCTCGAGCTTGACGCTGCGCCATTACACCAACGATAACCGTCGAAGCGAGTACCGCGAACGTAATTCCTAATACAACCTTTTGCTTAATACTCATCGAATTAAGTTTGAACATTATTTGCGCTCTTTATTATTGGCTTGTCATGAATAACTTTTTTGTATCGGCAACAAACCCTCTCTCTTGAGAAATTTATCGATAGAATCGATTTATCTTCACGTAGAATGTGATCATGGCCAACAATGGTTGTTCCTAAGCATAGTCGAGTATGGTGACCAAACATTCTTTCGTTTCGCCAAATGGATAATAATTCGCCAATCAGTTGATGCATCACGCTTTTCATGGAACTTTTCGAATCAATAAATTACTAATTCAGCAAAACAGCAGGAGACCCATTCAATGCCATCGCACGCGTTTCAATCGCTACAACACTATTTAAATCAGCAAGTCATAGGCCAGACAGGTTTGGTTAAACAGTTATTAGTTGCACTTCTTGCTGATGGGCACATTTTGGTCGAGGGGCCTCCTGGCCTTGCAAAAACCCGTGCCGTGAAATCACTCGCCGATTGCATAGAAGGTGATTTTCATCGAATCCAATTTACGCCTGATCTGCTCCCCGCCGATTTAACCGGTACCGATATCTTCCGCCCTGAAACAGGTGAGTTCACCTTTCAAGCGGGCCCGATTTTTAACTCATTAGTATTGGCTGATGAAATCAACCGCGCTCCAGCCAAAGTACAAGCTGCGATGCTCGAGGCGATGGCTGAAAAACAGATCACGGCAGGTCGAAAAACCTACCCGTTACCTGAACTTTTTTTAGTGATGGCTACCCAAAACCCGATCGAGCAAGAGGGTACTTATCCTCTACCCGAAGCGCAGTTGGATCGTTTTTTATTGCATTTAAATGTTGATTATCCAGACGCTGAAAATGAACTCTCCATTTTACGTTTGAACCGCGGGGAAGCGCAGGGAATTGAGAAAGTCTCTCCGCCAACATTAAGCCAAAGCGATATTTTCAGTGCTCGACAAGCGGCGCTGAACATTCACATGGCCGAACCTATTGAGCAATATATTATTCGCCTGATCATGGCAACGCGTAAACCCGCAGACTACGATGCCTCGTTGGCACTATGGCTAGAGATGGGCGTCAGCCCGCGAGCAACCATCGCGCTTGATCGATGCGCTCGCGCTCATGCATGGCTCAGTGGGCGTGATTTTGTCAGCCCTGAAGATGTTCAAGCGATGGTATTTCCGGTTTTGCGCCACCGGCTATTATTGAGCTACCAAGCACAGGCTGAGGGCGTACATCCCAACCAAGTTATCACTCACTTACTTTCACTGGTTGGTAGTGCTTAGCACTAAGACTAAGGTTTACTATGCAAGAGTCACTTCCACCGTTTAGTACGGGTGTCACACTTTCATTGGCTGAACTGTTGCCTTACAAGCAGCACGCTATTCGCTGGCTGCCACCTGCTAAAAGTTTATGGGCGCAAGTATTGGGGCAGCATCAGAGCAAGCAACTCGGCCGAGGAATGGACTTTGCTGAGGTCAGGCAATACCAAGCAGGAGATGATATTCGCACCATCGACTGGCGCGTTACTGCGCGTACGGGAAAGCCTCATACCAAACTGTTCAGTGAAGAACGAGAAAAACCCGTCATTCTTTACGTTGATCTGAGCCGCTCTATGCAGTTTGGATCGCAGTTAATACTCAAATCAGTGCAAGCGGCGCACATGGCAAGCTTGCTCAGTTGGTTAAGCATTGCCAACAAAGACCGAGTGGGCGCGGTGATTGATACTGGTTCGACACTGATTGAGTTAAAACCGACTAGCCGCCAAAAAGGGCCATTACAGCTGTTGCAACAGTTAGTGACACTACAAAACCAACAGCTGCTGGAGCTTGATAAAACGAAATCACACAGCATGCAGCGCGGCCTAACTGCGTTGAATCGGTTGTGCCCTAAAGGCAGTGAAGTGATTTTGATCAGTGACTTCGTCCATTTCAATGCCACATTACAACCAATACTCAACCAATTGCGGCGACATAATCGTGTGAAAATTGTGCACATTTACGATCCATTAGAGCAAGGAGAGACCCAATTTCGCGGTGTAGAACGCGTAACCGATGGCCAACAGACGAGCTGGCTCAACTTTTCGAAAAATAGTACGCGCTTAGGGTTAAAAAAAGCCTTTGAATCTCAAAAAGAAAAACTAAAATCATTGAGTCAAACTATGGCAATTTCTTATACCTCACTCTCTAGTGAGAAACCTTTGTTGCAACAACTATCCGGATATAAAGAATGAAGGAATCATCAATAGCTACACTTTTAGATTTAAGCGCGATGCAACTGCCTGAGCTACCCTCTTGGTTTCCCTTGGCTTGGGGATGGTGGGCAAGCGCGGCGGGCATACTGCTCTGTCTGCTGATTCTGGTGTTAGCCATTCGTTGGCGTCGTAAACGCTTAGCCCCGAAAAAAACGGCGCTGCGTTTACTCAACCCCCAATTTGGGCATTTAACTCCTTCTTCAGCGATTGAGCTACTTCGTCAAGCCGCTCTTTGTTACTACCCTCGTATGGAAATCGCACATCTTACCGGCAAAGAGTGGTACACCTTTTTAGATTCACAAATTTCTTACCCTCTTTTTGTTCCCAATGAAACATTGTGGCAGCAAGCGTTATACCAAAAGCAGAAAACAGAACATAGTCAAGAGCTGATTAATCACTGCTATCAATGGGTTAATGATGCTTTGCCGCCTAAAAAACGGAGATAGCTAGGCTTTGGCAAATATAGAGTTATTGTGGTGGTGGATGCTATGTCTGCTGCCACTCCCGCTGGTCGTTTATCGATTCTTACCACCAGCAAAAGAAAGGGTAGCGATTCACCTGCCCTACCTTCCTAAAGATAATCAGCGTCAAGCACCAAACCAGATCATCGCTAAAATCATTGCAAGCGTTATTTGGTGCTTAGTATTGATCGCCGCCGCCCGTCCAGTGTGGTTTGGCGACCCGGTTATTGCTCAGCCCAAACACCGAGATCTGATGCTGGTGGTTGACCTCTCTTACTCCATGAGCCAAGAAGATATGCTGCTTGGCGATCAGTACATTGATCGTTTGAGCGCCGTTAAAAATGTGCTCTCTGATTTTATTGACAAGCGCGAAGGTGATCGCCTTGGGTTAGTCTTATTTGCCGATCACGCCTATCTACAGACGCCGTTGACTCTGGATAAAAACACCATTCGCCAGCAGCTTAATCAAGCCGTCCTTAAGCTGATCGGCACCCAAACCGCCATTGGTGAAGGGATTGGGCTTGCGACCAAAACGTTTATCGATAGTGATGCCCCACAGCGGGTGATGATTTTACTCAGTGATGGCAGCAATACCGCTGGCGTGCTCGACCCAATCGAAGCTGCGAAAATTGCCCAAAAATACAATGCCACCATTTACACTGTCGGTGTTGGCGCTGGCGAAATGATGGTCAAAGAGTTTTTTATGACTCGAAAAATCAATACCGCGGAAGATTTAGATGAGAAGACGTTAACACAAATAGCGACCATGACTGGTGGCCAATATTTTCGCGCACGAAATAGCCAAGATCTCGCCAAAATATACGACACCATTAATCAATTAGAACCCATAAGCCAAGCAAGCCAAACTTGGCGTCCACAAAGCGAATGGTTTGGTTATCCGTTGGCGATAGCGCTCGCGCTTTCTGTACTCTTAGCGCTACTAAGGAGAAATCATGTCTGAGTTTGTTTTTCTTACACCTTGGTGGTTAACCGCACTATTCCCCTTAGCACTGCTGCTGGGCTGGTTCACTCTGCGTGCCAAACGACACTCTTTGATAGCACCTCATCTGGCTAAGGCGATGGGTTTGAGCGATAAAAAGCATAACGCGGCCATTGTGATCATCAGCATCAGTTGGCTGCTCGTAGTACTGGCGCTAGCTGGTCCGAGTTTTGAATCTCAAACACGCCCCAGTTACAGCAATAGTAACGCGCGCGTATTAGTGATGGACATGTCACTATCGATGTACGCTACTGATATAAAACCCAACCGCTTAACGCAAGCGCGTTATAAAGCGCTCGACTTACTCATGCAATGGCAAGAAGGTAGTACAGGGCTTGTCGCCTATGCTGGTGATGCCTATACCGTTAGCCCATTAACCACCGACACCGCAACCCTAAGCAACTTAGTACCCAATCTATCGCCCGATATTATGCCCTACCCCGGCGCAGATGCAGCTCGCGCGGTTCAATTAGCCATCGACATGATGAAAAATGCCGGCCTTGCACAAGGTGACATTGTGTTATTGACCGATGACATCGACTCACAAGAGCAAGCTCAGATTGAAACACAGCTTACCAATACGCGTTGGAAATTAGTGATCTTAGGCATTGGTACCCAAGCGGGCGCGCCCATTACGCTCAGCGATGGCAGCTTACTGAAAAATGCACAAGGGCAGACTGTGGTGGCCAAGACCAACTTTGCCAATATGCAGTCGCTCGCGCAGACTATAAATGGATTATTTACGCCAATCAGCTTAGACAATAGCGATGTCGCAATGCTCGCTAAGCTAGACCAAAACGAACAGCCACACAGTACAGCCAAGAGTCAACAAATGGTGAAAGAGCGCGTTAACAATGGCTATTGGTTAGTACTGCTCCTCATTATCCCGTGTTTGCTTTTGTTTCGCCGTGGCGTCATTTTTTCTTTGTTACTGCTCTTCATCCCTACACTGCACAGCAATAGTGTACAGGCTTCTCCTTGGCTAAATAGCAATCAACAAGCCAAAAAAGCGTTTGATGCAAAGGAGTATCAAGCGGCCAGTGAACAATTTACAGACTTAGAGTGGAAAGGCATCGCTCAATATCAGGCTGGAGAATATCAGGCAGCAGTGGAGACCCTCTCTCAACTGCCACAAGACAATGTGCGAGTGCAATACAACTTGGCCAACGCCTACGCGCAAAATGGAGAATTGGAAAAGGCCCAAACCTTGTATGAAGAGGTGTTAAAACGCGACCCAAACCATAAAGATGCTCAGCATAATTTGGAAATCGTAAAAAAAGCGCAGCAACAGCAACAGCAACAGCAACAGCAACAGCAACAGCAACAGCAACAGCAACAGCAACAGCAACAGCAACAGCAACAGCAACAGCAACAGCAGTCTGGTGAGCCTTCCGATCCAAATCAAGATCAAAATCACTCAGAAAATAAAAATAATGCGCAGAATAAAAACGACGAACAACAAGATGGCGAACAAACAGAAGATAAATCTGACAAACAAAGCGGTAACTCACCGCAGAACGACGGCTCTCAGTCTTCGCCTCAATCGGCACAAAGTAAAGATGAGCAAAGTGAGCGATCCAAGGCCAACACGGCGGATGAATCGCCTGCCTCTCAACAGCCGACTGAAGCGACTCAAACAAATGAATCAATGAACAACGAAGATGAAGTCAGTGACAAAGCAGCCTCTGAGCAGCAAACACAGAAGCAATCGCAACCGCAAGGCGATAGCCAAACCGTTGACCCGCAACTTCGCAAGATAGAACAAGTCGAAAGTGCACGAGATCCTAGTGGCTTACTCAAAGCACAATTGTTGCTACAAGCAAGACAACGGCAAGAAGACCAAGCACAACCTCCACAAAATAACAGCAAGAAGTGGTAAGTATGAAATCGATCAAGCGTTCATTTTGGGCTGCGATTATCAGCCTAGTTTCTGTTGCTCTACTGAGCTCGGCCGCTAACGCGGCTGCACTTTACGCCAGCGTCAGTAAAAATAAGGTCGCGAAAAATGAAGTATTCCAATTACGAATTGTTGCCGATGAAAAAGTATCGACCGATGCGATCGACTTTAAGGTGTTAGAAGACGATTTTTTTCTTGGCCGCCCAAGTTTTGGTACTTCGGTGAACATCATCAATGGCGATCGCAGCACGCGCAGTGAATGGAATGTATCGTTGGCAGCCAACAAACTCGGCATACTGACCATTCCTAGTTTTAGCGTCAATGGGGCAACTACTCAACCGATCGCGATTCAAGTTATCGCTGATGGTGAAGCGCCCAAGCAATCTGACCTTGTTGAAATACAAGCCGATCTAGAACGTAGCAAACTCTACCCGAGTGAAAGCACTTTTCTCAATGCTCGCCTAATCATCAAAGCTGATCCAAGAAGGCTGCAAAATCCACAAATTACGCCACCCGCTGTACAAGGATTAGAACTGACGACCGAGGGAGAAGCTAACCAATACCAAAGCTTATTGGATGGGGTTGAAGTCACCGTTGTAGACCAAAAATTTAGGGTCACGGCCCAAGAGGCAGGAACTTTCACGTTATCCGGCCCTGCGTTTAAAGCTGGCCTCATCTATGGTAACAACCAAACGGGCAGCACCCGCTTGCTGCAAGTCGATATTCCGGCCAAAACCTTTTCGCTCACCGTACTGCCGAAACCGGGTAGCTATCAAGGCACTTGGCTACCTACGCCAAAACTAACACTGAGTCAAACGTGGCGAGATGCCACAGGGCAGATCATCACCGCCGAGAGCTTTAAAACCAAAGTGGGTGAATCCTTGACTCGTGAATGGATCCTGACAGTGAAAGGCCTTACGCAGACGCAGTTGCCTAACCTCTCAGTGCAATATCCAGACTCAATTCGGCTCTATGCTGAAAAGCCTCAGTTTAAAAGCTTAGATAATGGCGATGTGCAAATGACGCTAAAACAAGTACTCATCCCAAAAACCGTCGGTAAGGTTGAGCTAGCGGATCTCACCGTCAGTTGGTGGGACACCAAAAACGAATCTCAGCAAAGCGCGCAAGCCAAAGGATTAACGCTAGAGGTTTCGCCAGGTGAATTACTCAACCCATCCACCTCTGTGCTGACACCACCAACAGTACAAACCGTCACCGTTAAAGATGCAGGATACTGGCCCTACTTTACCGCATTTTTTGCACTGTTATGGATGGCGACTATGGTAGTCGCTTGGTCATTTCGTAACGCGCCACAGACAGCAGCACTGGAAACCAACGCTCATCATCAACCGCTTGAAGGCCACCCATACCAACAGTTAAAAGAAGCTGTACAAAGCCAAGATGGTGCCAAAATCAGCTATTACTTCACCCTCTGGCGTGATTCAGTCGTATTAAGTGATGAAGAGAAAACCGCACTAGATGCACAAGTCAACCAACAACTTAAAACTTTGTACGCACCTCAGAAAAGTGATTGGGATGGCTCAGCGTTAATCTCTATGATTGATGCCATTCAAAAAAAGCAAACTAAGCGCCAGCATAAAAAGTTAGAATCGCTGGCAAAACTCTAACCGAAAATGGCTGCCGAAATCACAATCTCAAATCTAAGGTATGCTGTTATATTCAAACGACTAACCGCTGTGACTTCAAGTCATTTTGGGACTGTTGCCAACAAAAGGAAAACAAGGCATGCAAATAAAAAGTAGCGCTTCATTGATCATCGGTTTGAGTTTAATACTCGGGCTCGCAACCCTCGGTTACTTTGTGCAGCAAACGGCTGTGAAATATAAAGAGTATGAGCGCGTGGTGACCGTTAAAGGATTATCAGAGCGAGAATATCCCGCCGACACAGTTGTTTGGCCGATCCAATTTAGTGTGGCCGATAATGATTTACCCACCATGTTCAACACGATTGAAAAACAGAGCCAACTGGTGACCGCATTTTTAGCTCAACAAGGCATTGATGAAAAAAGTGTCTCGCTATCATCGCCAGCGGTGATCGACAAAAAAGCACAGCAGTATGGTGGAGAAAATTTAGTCGAGTTTCGTTATTTAGCGAACCAAACCATTACGGTGTACAGCAATCAAGTTGACCTAGTGCGCGAGGCCATTAATAAGCTCGGCAATTTAGGAAAACAAGGCATCGTTTTTAATCAAGATCCTTACAACAACCGCGTTGATTATTCATTTTCTGGACTCAATGAAATCAAACCCGACATGATTGAAGAAGCGACCAAACAAGCAAGAGAAGTCGCAGAGAAATTTGCCAAAGATTCGCAAAGCTCACTTGGCAAGATTAAACGCGCTTCACAGGGACAATTTAGTATTGTGGATCGTGATAACAATACTCCTTACATCAAAAAAGTACGCGTCGTTTCAACGGTTGAATATTACCTCTCAGACTGAATAATCTGCTGTTCTCATTATCCTTGCCATGACTCGCCGCGCCAACACTATGAATTTGGCGCGGCGACTTTATCACTTCGAGTATGCTGTTTTTGCTCAGAGTAACCAACGACTTGGTTTCTACCATTATCTTTTGCTTGGTAAAGTGCCTTATCTGCTTTGCTGTACATCTCCTCAAACTTAAGTTCACTGGGAAGGTACTGGGCAATAGTGTAACCAATCGAGACACTTAAGCAGTCACCATCAGGGTTCTCACTATGTTCAATCTGCTCTCGTTCAATACTAAAGCGTATGCTTTCAGCCAACGCTTTCACTTCTGCAGCATCGCGGTTGGCCACCAACAATATAAATTCTTCACCACCAATTCGGCAAAAGAGTTCATTCTCTGCCTGAGCATGTTGGTTGAGAATATGGCCAATACGAATCAAAGCAATATCCCCTTCCAAGTGACCGTAGTAATTATTAAATAAACCAAAGTGATCAATATCAAGCAAAATTAAACCATAACTTACGGTCTCATTTTGTACTCTCGAACCGATGCGTTCCAATAAATGAGCTAACATCCGACGATTTCCAAGGCGAGTTAATGGATCCATTTTGGCCATTAAGTCCAGTTTGTCGTTCACTTTTTGTAACTCATAGGTACGGTTACGCACCTCAATTTCTAAATTCTCATTCAGTTCACTGATCGCCTGCTGAGCACTGGTGCGCATCAATACTTCGGTTAAATTCGAGGCGAACATGCGGATCACTTCTCGCAGTTGTGAAGTCAGTGGTGAGCGGCGGATCAAATTGTCCGCAGCAATGAAAGCGATAGGCTCACCATTGTTGGTAAGCATGGTCATGGCTGTCCAGCCAAAACCAACAATGTTGCTGTCATGATAAATAGGGACTGACTCTTCAAACACCACCTCATTGGGATTGGCTTTGGCCATATCAACAATCATATTATTGGTGGTTCCAGAACGGAAATAGGATTCATCCACGATATTGCCTTGGATATCGGTTCCCCACGTTCCTTGAATGTACGAGCAGTGTTTATCGGTCAAAAACACCGCCAGACGATCAATACCCATGCGGTTAATTGCAAAACTGACCGCCGATTTGCACACGTCACTCACCGTCATACAACGTGACAGTTCAACCATGCTCGCATGCAACATGCGAACATTTTGCTCCTGACGCTTGCGAATATAAATTTGCGCAAGCAATGAACCAAAAGATTCCAACATCTGCTTTTGGTATTCAGTAATGGGCTGTCGATTAATGTAGTTATCAATCGCGATCCAACCAATGGTTTCATTACCATCACGTAGGATTAACATCCCATTCCACCCTTGTCCTACCACATTTCCTGCCGTGTATAGAGGAGCATCGTCGATCAGCACCAAACTTTTAGTATCATCAGAAAGACCGCTTAAATAACTTTCTTCTAGCTGGTGCAAATCGTATTGGGTATGGTGTTCGCTCACCGTTTTTCCGCTTTCATCCGTACCATAAGTTCCGCTAAAACAACGTTTTTTCATATCAAGAACTAAAAAAGCGGCTCGATCAAATCCTAAGCGTGTTTTCGTTACATCAACGGCCGCTCTGTGCAGCGCATCCAAATTATCTGGGTTAGCCAGTTCAATCGCTAATTGATGAACCAGCTTCATGTTATCAATGAACATTTCGCGCTGTTTAATTTCATCCAAATACTTTGCTTCGCGGATATCTCTATTTTTAAACTCTTTTGCCGCTTCAGATTCCGCGCGAAGACATTGCCAACGAGCCGCAATCAGTTGCAAACAATCGAGCTCTCCGGATTCTGTTTTCGCATGAATGTTGACGTTATCAATTGCCTCAAGCAGCAAATAGGTTCTTAAATCAGGGTGGTTATCTAACATAAAAAGACAAGACTCACCGCCCATCACACTACGGTAGTCCCAATTGCAGGTGTTGATCGCTAGTGGAATTAGACCATCTGAGGTGTCAAATTGTGCGGCCCAATTCCAAAAGGTATTTGGATAATTTTGCAGAGCAGTCGGTAAGTTGTACTCAAATAATGACTCATGGCGCTTGTTTAATGTTGGTGCATGAAAGATCCGCATTGATTTTGGAGAAATGAAACTTTGAAGAAAATCAAACGTTGCTTCCGCGAGCATACGATGGTTGCGAGCAGAAGAAATCTGTTTGAGTAAAGTACGAGAGAACATATGAGCGGCCTGACATTTTAATAATTTTCATTGCAAAATTAGACAAAAGATCATGTGCAATCAAACTCTTAAAAAGGTCGCTGTTAAGTCGACCGCAAATTTGCACTCTATGTTTTTACATCCTAGAGTTAACCTACATTTTTGAGATTCTGTTTCCATTTATTACATGGTTAGCCCTATTATTTTTAGCATTGTCTTATTTGCAAGACAATATTGACAACTAGCCACGTTCATTCTTCCGCTGCATAATGTCTCTCTATTTGCCACCTTATCAGTACTGACACTCTCTTATGACCCGATACTTTAGGCTACTTTTGTTTCTATGTTTTTCACTCAACAGCGCAGCGGCTGAGATTGATCTGGTCAAAGTGGATAAATCTAAGCGTCGCATGTACTTAATCTCGGGACAGCAGATCATTCAAGAGTATCGAATTGCCTTGGGTAAAGAACCCAAAGGACATAAACAGCAAGAAGGCGATCAACGTACTCCAGAAGGTCGATACTATCTTGAAGCTATCAGTAATGATTCTGGCTATTATCGTTCGATTCATATCAGTTACCCGAATCATCAAGATAAAGTGCATGCACAGCGCTTAAACATCAATCCCGGTGGTGATATAAAAATCCATGGTCTAAAAAATGGCGACAAGCAACGACCAGAATATGTGCAAAGTTTTGATTGGACTAATGGGTGTATTGCACTGACTAACTCAGAAATGGATGAATTTTTGAGCCTAGTCAAAGAAGGCACGCCGATTGAGATTGAGTGGTAAAAGTGACACTTACGCTAAGGTGTGAGGGCGTGCATTAAAATAAATCACACAAACTTTGATTAGCGCAGATTTTTGGTTTTTAATATCGAAAAAGTATTTTTAATCAATGGTTGGAATTAACATGTCGTCAGATTTTTATGGTTCAAGTGCCAATTATGCTCGTAAAGAGAGCGGTTACCGAGAAAAAGCACTTAAACTTTACCCTTGGGTGTGTGGCAATTGCGCGCGTGAATTCGTTTATTCAAATTTACGGGAATTAACTGTACACCACAAAGATCACGATCACACCAATAACCCTGAAGATGGCAGTAACTGGGAGCTTTTATGCCTCTATTGTCACGATCATGAGCACTCTAAATATTCAGACCACGACCGATTTGGCGCTGAGCCTGTTGCGAGATTAGACGATCATCAAAGCGCGACCTATAACCCCTTTGCCGATCTCGCCAAACTGATGAAAAAATAACGCGGTTAGCCACTAGATCACATACGCTTTAGTGGCTTAACCACGCTATCCAATCCTTCAATTTTCAACGCTAAGCAAAGTTGCAGCAAACGCCCGAGCTCCCCTTCAGGGAAGCCCTTCTTATCAAACCACAGCAAATACTCTTCTGGTAAGTCGATAAGCGCTCGCCCTGCATACTTACCAAACGGCATTGGCATACGCGCAAGTTTAATCAGGTTCTCTTTTTCTAACATTTTGCGTCTCACAAACTGGCTAAACTTGTTTAAGTCCAACCAGTTTATGTTTCTCAGCCACTTTTGGGTACTGATTTATCGCATAACGCTGTAGGTGGATAAAAATATAATCAATATGAATCAGATGCGGTGTAGTAGTTTTCTTTAAACGCTAAGCTTCCCCACATAGCATTGGCATGGGCACGTTTAACCACTTCTGGATCCAACTCTTTTTCTGTCAAGGTATCTGATTTAAAATCATATTGATAAGTAGAAATACCTTGCTCAGGCCGAATAACAACCAGTTGGTTGTCTGCTGTCATATAGCCATAGTTTTTATCTCGCTGCATCATTACTCGCTGCTTCTCAGCAGGAACATCATGAGTTAAATCGAACCCAATCATTGGGTTTTGGCTACTGATACCGGCCAAAGAAAGCAGTGTGGGTGCAAGGTCAATTTGACTAACTAGACGATCGTCAATGCGGTGTTCAATGCCGCCACCAAAAATCACCGCTGGAATTCGAAAGTAATCGACTGGTACAGGCTGATTACCCTGTGTTCTAGCATCATGATCTGCCACAGCAACAAACACCGTGTTATCCCAATATGGTGACTTTTTCGCTTTTTCAATGAACTGTCCAAGCGCATAGTCTGCATATTTCACCGCATTTTCCACCGTTTGCTTTGGCTCATTATACGGTTCAATCACGTTATCAGGGTATTCAAATGGGCTGTGGTTCGATGAGCTAAAAACTAAGCTAAAGAACGGTTTACCTTCACGACTCATCTTCGTAAATTGCTGATCTGCCTTATTGTAAAGATCTTCATCTGACGCGCCCCATGAACCAACATATTTAGGCGACTCAAAAGTTGGGAAGTCTTGCATATCGACAAAACCGTTACCCAAGAAGAAACTCTTCATATTGTCAAAGTGGCTTTCACCACCGTAAATAAATTGTGTGTGGTAATTTCGAGACTTTAATAAATCCGCAATTGAAAAGAAATTCGTTTGGCTTTTACCTAATTTGACCACTGAACGTGCAGGAGTCGGAGAAAACCCTGTGGTCACCGCTTCAATACCACGAACAGAACGCGTTCCCGTTGCGTACAAACGGGTGAATGCCCACCCCTCATCAATCAGTTTATCGATATTGGGTGACGCATCGATACCACCAAGGCGGCTAACATAACGTGCACCGTGACTTTCAAGCAGTAGGATTACGATATTTTTAGGCTGGCCTTGATAGGTCGCTTGGTGCATTGCCATGCTAGGTTGTTGTGCAGAGACAAAGTCTTTATTGTCGACATTCATGGATGCACGAATTTCTTGGACGATCTCCTCCTTATCCATTTTCGGGTAAAACTCGAAAGCACTCGCTTCAGATTTCATCTGTTTGGCAGCAAAAATCGCTGAAAATGAGGAGTTTAACGTTAAATCATTCACCAAAGGGTCACTAGAAAAAGCCACCATCGCCGGATTTAATGGACGGTGTCCCAGTGAAGAACGCGCCCCCAAAATACCAATAGCCACAACAAAAATAGCAATCAGCGGACGCCAATACCATTTAGGAAAGCTTAAGTTCGAAACAAGCTGCTTGCTCCATTTCCAACCGACAAAAAGTGTGAACGTGGAAACTACGGCACCAAGGAAAAGTTCAAATTTATAGCCACTCCAAAGCATACTGAAAACTTCTTTGGGATAAATGAGATATTCGATAAAAATTCGATTAGGTCGCAGATCGTACTCGATAATAAACGGCGGTGTTGCTGCTTCCATGTAAACAATCAGCCACAAACCGCCGGTAATCCACACACGTAAAAACCAATGCCAAACCCGACCGACAGCATGATCGCCAGACAGTAGGCTAGATAACAACGCTGGTAAAATAAGCAAATAACAAAGAGAAACAATATCAACTCGCAGACCACTTAAGAAAATGGTCAGCCATCCACCAGCATCACTCACCCGTTCAAAATGCCAGATAGCCAGTCCTAAACGAGAAACAAAAAAGATAACTAACCCCACCACGAATACGGCAGCAATCGGATAGAGAGGCCCTAAGTAGGGTTTGATTTTATTGAGCATAAATTTCAACAACTATTAAGATTAAATGAATGATTAGATAATACGTTAAGGCATTGATAAAAGAAATAAGTTCCATTTCATTTTGTAAAACGAAAAACTATCGCCTATTTTATCTTCATGCGTTAAATGTCTTAAGTTTTTCTTAAGATTAATATGGCAAATTCCTTTATCTAACACTGACAGAATTAAGAATGGCGGGATTTATTTAGATTAATTAAACGACAGAAATCCATTTCAATCTTGATAATATAAACAAAATAGAGGAACGCTAAAATGCCTAAAACTTACAAATGGGATCTATTTGTTCGCTTGACACATTGGATTGTGGCGGGATATTTCTTAACCAACTACCTCATAACAGAAGAAGGTAGTAAAACACACCAATGGATTGGCTATCTACTGATGATCACGATATGCCTTCGTCTCATTTGGGGTCTTATTGTCCATTCCCCTGCTCGCTTGTCTGCCTTTAAGCCTTCAATACACAATGCGTTTATTCACATAAAGCAAGTAATAGAAACAAAAGAAGATCACCATGAAGGGCACAACCCAGCTGGAGCTGTTATGGTCTGGATCTTGTGGTCTGGCCTCCTCCTAACAGGACTTAGCGGCTGGGCAACACAACTGGATATGTTATGGGCAAATGACTGGCTCAGCGAATTGCATGGAGCGCTCGCAAATCTAACGATGCTGGCAACGGTAAGCCATATAGCCGCCATTGTGATAATGAGCCACTGGACTGACCACAATTATTTAAAAAATATGCTGTTACATAAAAAATAGAAATATGTTCATTGAACCTGAGTGCTTAGGTCCATCAGGTTTAATCGACTAAGTAACAGGGGTGTCTTTACAAAAAGATCCGTATTTAATGCTCTATTTAACTTTTAATTAGTATTCATGACTGAAGAGGCCGTCTAAATTTTAATCATTACTATGGCGATTTTTGTTAATAGGGATAACATAAACTTTGTATTATTTCAAAAAAGTGACATGGCAATGAATTTTCATATAGAAAAATAATAGATAGATACAGTATGCTACATCCGATAGCACTTTTTAATAAGATGAGAGTCAACTCAAGCTATCGACATTTTTATTATCTCATTATTAACTATTAGGTTACTCACTTTATGAAACCAGGCCGTACAGGAATAAGTCGTTTATTTTACGCTACAGGTTATTCAATGAAAGGCCTTCAGGCTGCATGGAAAAATGAAGCCGCTTTTAGGCAAGAAATCGTCGCTTCTATCATTCTAATTGCGATCACTTTTTTCTTGCCGGTCAATGAATTAGAACAGTTAATGATGATCGGTAGCTTAGTGCTGATTGTCATCGTTGAGCTTATGAATTCAGCCGTGGAAGCTGTAGTTGATCGCGTAGGTAGTGAGTGGCATGAGCTCAGTGGCCGTGCGAAGGATATAGGATCAGCTGCGGTTTTGATTGCACTACTTTTTGCTGCATTTACATGGATTTTTATTTTGGTACGCTAAATGAAGTGAGCGTTTGAAAATTATTCGTTTTCTTACGTCGGTATTAGTTTTCTCCTAGCGCTATATTTTGCCACCGCCGTTAACTTGCTTGCTTATTCTGTAGTCTCAGAGTAAATGCTGTTCAAAAAAGCGCCCCAACCGGAGCGCTTCAACTTCAATATTCGATTATTCCCAATCAAGGATAACTTTGCCAGAAAGCCCGCTGCGCATAGCATCGAAACCTGTTTGGAAGTCATCAATTTTGTAATGGTGAGTGATGATCGGCGTTAGATCGAGGCCAGATTGGATCAGGCTCGCCATCTTATACCAAGTTTCGAACATTTCACGGCCATAGATACCTTTGATCACCAAACCTTTGAAGATCACTTGGTTCCAATCGATCGCCATATCTGAAGGTGGGATACCTAATAAAGCAATACGACCACCGTGATTCATGGTTTTCAGCATAGAACTAAAGGCACTTGGTACGCCTGACATTTCAAGGCCGACGTCAAAACCTTCCGTCATGCCAAGTTCACTCATGACCTCTTCTAACTTTTGTTCCGCAACATTCACGGCGCGTGTCACGCCCATTTTGCGTGCAAGCTCAAGACGATATTCGTTCACGTCGGTGATCACCACATGGCGCGCACCAACGTGTTTAGCCACTGCGGCCGCCATGATACCGATTGGACCAGCACCAGTGATCAGCACATCTTCGCCGACTAAATCAAATGACAATGCGGTATGTACCGCGTTACCAAATGGGTCAAAAATCGAGGCTAGATCATCGGAAATACCATCTGGGATCTTGAAAGCATTAAACGCAGGGATAACTAAGTATTCAGAAAATGCACCCGTGCGGTTCACACCAACACCCACAGTATTACGACATAAGTGAGTGCGACCACCGCGGCAATTTCGACAATGGCCGCAAGTAATATGACCTTCGCCAGACACGCGATCACCTAATTCAAAACCGCGAACTTCTTGACCAATGCCAACCACTTCACCGACGTATTCATGGCCAACCACCATTGGCACTGGGATGGTTTTTTGTGACCACTCATCCCAGTTATAGATGTGAACATCGGTGCCACAAATTGCGGTTTTCTTAATTTTAATCAGCAGATCGTTGTGACCAAGTTCAGGCATTGGCACTTCGGTCATCCAAATACCTTGCTCTGGTTTAAGTTTGGATAATGCTTTAATTTTCATCTAATGAGCCCCATTTCTTGGCCAACAGCAATAAACGCATCAATGGCGTGGTCGAGTTGCTCGCGGCTATGCGCGGCTGACATTTGTGTTCTAATACGAGCTTGGCCTTTTGGCACGACAGGGAACGAGAAACCAACAACATAAATGCCCTTAGCTAATGCTCGTTCTGCAAACTCTGCTGCAACGATAGCATCGCCGAGCATAATTGGGATGATGGCGTGATCCGCACCACCCATAGTGAACCCCGCGCCTTCCATTCGAGTACGGAAATGCGCAGCGTTATCCCAAAGTTGGTCGCGAAGCGCGGCGCTTTCTGCTAGCAAATCCAGCACGCGAATCGATGCTGCAACAATCGCTGGCGCAACCGAATTAGAGAATAAATAAGGACGTGAACGTTGACGAAGCCAATCAATCACCTCTTTTTTACCGGAAGTGTAGCCACCTGAAGCACCACCCATGGCTTTACCAAGGGTACCGGTGATGATATCAATACGGTCAATCACATCATGGTATTCATGCGTGCCACGGCCATTTGCACCCATAAATCCAACCGCGTGTGAATCATCCACCATGACGAGCGCGTTATATCGATCGGCTAAGTCGCAAATTGCGGGTAAATTAGCTACCACGCCATCCATTGAGAATACGCCATCCGTTACGATGAGCTTATTACGAGCACCCGCCGCATCGGCTGCGATCAACTGCTGTTCTAACTCTTCCATGTTGTTGTTGGAGTAACGAAAACGCATTGCTTTACATAAACGCACACCATCAATGATTGAGGCATGGTTCAACGCGTCAGAGATAATCGCGTCTTCTTTATCTAAAATAGTTTCAAATAAACCGGTGTTTGCATCAAAACATGAGGTGTAAAGAATCGTATCTTCTTTACCTAAGAATTGAGAGAGCTTCTGTTCCAGTTGCTTATGGATATCTTGCGTACCACAGATGAAACGTACCGAAGCCATACCAAAGCCGTGACTGTCCATGCCTTGCTTCGCCGCTTCAACCAGCGCAGGGTGATTGGCCAAACCAAGGTAGTTGTTGGCACAGAAGTTCAACACTTCTTCACCAGTAGAAATCTCGACCGCCGCTTGTTGTTGCGAGGTAATCACACGTTCAGATTTATACAGACCTTCCGCTTTGATTTCCTCAAGCTGGTTTTGGATCTGTTGATAAAATGCAGAAGACATTGCTACGTCCTTATTTTTATATAGCGCAATAGCTATGGTGTAGGGCAGCCTAAACGAAAATAGACCCTTCATTTACACTGTAAAATCGCTTAATGGTATTTTAGTTGATCCCATTTACGACTATTATCCCATGACATGGAAAACCATTAGTGAACTTCAGGCACAAATACAATTATGATCACACACCGTCTTATCGCCCTGCTGCCTGATTTAGCGGCTTTCATTCTCGTCGTCAATGAAGGTAGCTTTACGGCAGCCGCTCAAAAGCTGGGGGTAACACCTTCGGCATTAAGTAAATTGATTACCCGTTTAGAACAAGCACTATCAGTGAAGTTATTTGAGCGAACCACGCGCCAACTTTTAATCACTCAGGCAGGAAAGCGCGTTTATGATCAAAGTCTGTTGATGGTCAACGCTGCGCAGCAAGCGGTTGAGCTTTCCACCTCTGACCACACCGAACCTGCAGGCGCACTCACTGTTGCGGCACCTGAAGCATTTTTGAACTCAGTTCTGCAACCCCTTGTGCTTCCTTTTCTAACTCAATACCCTGAAATTCAACTTAAGCTGAGAGCTGCAGATGGCGCGATCGATTTATTCAAACACAATATTGATGTGGCGTTTAAGCTGACTGATAAGCCAGATGAAAACTTGGTACTGCGTGAAATTGGCAAAACCCACTTAGTGTTGTGCGCCAGCCCAGAATATATAGCGGCCAGAGGCACGCCCACACACCCTACCGAATTAACGTATCACGACTGCTTGTATCTTGCCGAAACCGAGCGTGACCATCTCTGGGATTTTCATAAAGAAGATGAGTTCCATACAGTGGCCGTCTCAGGCCGCTATGCAGTAAACCACTCACAAATGCGTTTGAACGGCGTGAAAAATGGCTTAGGTATCGGCATCTTCCATGATTTTGTCATTCAGCAAGCGCTCGTTGAAGGCAGCGTCGTCCGGCTATTAGCCGATTGGACGATCAAAAGTAATTACTACGGCTCGATTGCCATGCAATATCCGCAAACCAAGTACATGCCAGCAAGGCTGCGGGTGTTCATTGATTACGTCACTGAACATTTGGTCAGCAAACTCAATAAATAAAGGTTAATCATGCTAAAACGAATCCACCACGCGGCAATTATTTGTTCAGACTACGCACGTTCCAAAGCGTTTTATACTCAGATCTTAGGGCTGCCTGTTATTGCTGAAAATTACCGCGCCGCTCGCGATTCATACAAGCTGGATCTTGCTCTGCCCGATGGTGGACAAATTGAACTGTTCTCATTTCCAAATACACCACCAAGACCAAGCTTCCCTGAAGCTCAAGGGCTACGACATTTAGCGTTTGTGGTGAACAGTGTCAGTGAAGTCAAAGCGTATTTAGAGGAAAAAGGCGTCATCGTCGAGCCCATCCGCGTTGATGAGTTCACTGGTCGCGAATACACATTTTTCGCCGACCCAGATGGTTTACCGTTAGAGCTTTATTCTGAATAGTGAAAAGAGGAAGGAATCAAGGCTATTTTCTAACGGCAGTACAACAGATTAAATAATGGTGGCGCACGAGGAACTTGTTTTTCAAATCGTACACTTAGAGCCAAAAAAGTGTAGCTGTCTGAAACAAACAAGTTCAGTCGTGTCAGTAAAGGTGTCGTTGGAAGTGAATCTTGATGAAAGGTGGAGAAATGAGCAAAGGGACAGGGTTTCGTATGCTGTGTCTGTACTTTTCCCTCTTCAATTTGAACCAGCTCAAAACCATTAATGGTGCACAGTGTGGCCCAAACCCCCGCCGTATTGCCATGCGCGTTTATTACAGGCATAAGCGACACCAACACCCAACTGAGCGCGCTGGTGAGCAACATTATTCTGTTAAAACGGTTTAGGCGAATCATAGCAACACTCAATTTTTTCTTGTCGACACTATATAACGCAATGATAAAAATAACAGTGCGGCAGCGCTAAAAACTTAACAAATACCCTCAAGTTCGCTACAAATCGTTAGCTTAAAGACGACGTTTTAAGATGCATATCAATGTGACTCCATTCACGCTTTGTCTATCAATCCACCCAAACTAGGAAATATTCCTAACTCAGTTAGGCCATGCCCTCAAGTCAATCGCCAAGCCGATTTTTACAATCACTCTATGATGCAGCCAGACGGTTGCTAGCCATTCGACTCTGGTGTGAATTGACTGACAGCAGAGATTTCTTTGACGTGATTTTCTAAGGATTTCACATGCTAAAACTTTTGCAACAGGTTCGGCTACCGACCCTCGATCTCCCCGCAGCAGAACGCCGTAAAATGTGGTTCAAACCATTTTTACAATCATACCTTGTGGTGTTTATTGGCTACATGGCGATGTATTTAGTGCGCAAAAACTTCAACGTTGCACAAAACGATATGATTTCAACCTACGGCTTATCGATGACACAGCTAGGGCTGATTGGTCTTGGTTTCTCCATCACTTACGGGATTGGTAAGACAGTGGTCTCTTACTACGCCGATGGCAAGAACACGAAACAGTTCCTACCTTTTATGCTGATCCTTTCTGGTATTGCAATGCTTGGATTTAGCATGAGCATGGGCGGTTCAAGCGTCAGCATTTTCCTAATGGTTGCTTTTTATGCGCTAAGCGGTTTTTTCCAAAGTACTGGTGGGCCATCAAGCTACTCCACTATCACCAAATGGACGCCCAAAAATAAACGCGGCACCTACTTGGGTTTATGGAATATGTCGCACAATGTCGGCGGCGCAGGTGCGGCAGGCGTAGCACTGTTTGGTGCAAACTATCTCTTTAATGGTCACGTTGTGGGCATGTTTGTGTTCCCATCAATCATCGCATTAGTGGTGGGTTTCATTGGTTTGCGTTACGGTAGTGACTCTCCTGAAGCATACGGTTTAGGTACGGTCGAAGAGTTGTTTGATGAAGCGGTCAGTGAGGAAGATATTGCCGCGGAAGAAAACCAAATGACCAAACGTGAGATCTTTGTTGAATACATTTTGAAAAACAAAGTGATTTGGTTACTCTGCTTTGCCAACATCTTCCTCTACATCGTGCGTATCGGCATCGACCAGTGGTCTACTGTGTATGCCTATCAAGAACTTGGTTTGTCAAAAGAAGCGGCCATTTCAGGCTTCACTCTCTTTGAAGTGGGCGCATTAGTCGGCACTTTAATGTGGGGTTATCTGTCCGATCTTGCTAATGGCCGCCGTGCTTTGGTCGCCTGTGTCTCTCTGGGACTCATCATTGTTGCGCTCGAATTCTATCAGCACGCCACCAGCGAGTTTATGTATCTCGGGTCACTGTTTGTGCTAGGTTTCCTTGTTTTTGGCCCACAATTACTGATTGGCGTTGCTGCGGTTGGCTTTGTGCCGAAAAAAGCGATCAGTGTCGCCGATGGCGTTAAGGGCACTTTTGCTTACTTAATTGGTGATAGCTTTGCCAAACTTGGCCTAGGTATGATCGCCGACGGTACACCAATTTTTGGCCTTACAGGCTGGAAGGGCACCTTTGCTGCGCTCGACACTTCAGCGATGATCTGTATCGTGCTGCTGATTTTTGTCGCTATCGCAGAAGAGCGTAAGATCCGCCATGAGAAAAGGCTAAAGCTGACCGCAGCTGCCGCTTAGCTCCCAGCAAAATCAAACGCGATATTCTCTTTTATGAGTGTGTCGCGTTTTATTGTGCCACTCCTTCCTTTTTGACGCGCTAGACTCCTCTACAATGGCATCCATAGTAAAGGGATATATTGCTTGTTTAATTGCCTCTGTGGCGTTAGTTTAAGCTCCCTTTTTACTCAGGCAATATAAACAGCGGGGATTGTGATGATCAAAGTAGCACTAGTGGATGACCATATCGTGGTACGTTCAGGCTTTGCCCAACTCATGAACCTTGAAGACGATATCCAAGTGGTCGGCCAATTTAGCTCGGCGGCCGAAGCGCGCGCAGGGCTTCCCGGCACGGGGGCAAACGTCTGTATTCTTGATATTTCAATGCCTGATGAAAGCGGGCTGTCGCTGCTTCAAGATCTCCCCTCTGGGATAGCATGCATTATGCTGAGCGTTCACGATTCCTCGGCCATGGTCGAAAAAGCCTTGGAGGCTGGAGCAAGAGGCTACTTAAGTAAACGTTGTAGCCCCGATGAACTCATCCAAGCCGTACGAACCAGCGCCCACGGTGGTTGCTACTTAACACCCGATATTGCGCTTAAACTCACCTCTCCCAAGCGCGAGGCAAAGCTATTAGCACAGTTGACCAAACGTGAGCGGCAAATCAGTGAAATGCTGGCTGCCGGGCTGGATGTGAAAGCGGTCGCCAATGAGCTTGGACTTAGCCACAAAACCATTCATGTCCATCGCGCCAATGCCATGGATAAGTTAGGTGTGAGCAATAACGTGGCCTTAGCGAAATATTTTTCTGACTCATTCTAATGCCACGCTATTTTATTACGTCACTCTGCGCTTGGTTTCTGCTCTCTTGCAGTTGGTTTTGCTTGTGGGTTATCGCCTACTATTTTGTCAACGATCCGGAACTGGCGATCTTCTTCTTTCCTTTTGCTCTGCGTTTAGGCACTGCGCTGCACAGTCCACAACGTTACTGGCCCGCGATTTATGGTGCAGAATGGTGGCTGACGATTGCGCTCGCCATGCTAATGGAACAACCTCAATGGCTGACCGTACTCGCCGCCAGTATCGCAACGCTGCCCTTAAACCTGCTCGCCCAGCGCTACTACCACGGAAGTCAGTGGCGTCGCTTTATTGTAATGGGCGGGTTGATCCTCGCCAGCGCTATCATTAATACGCTGGCCACCACCTACCACGGCCATGCCGCGTCAATGGTGATGTTAGTCAGCATCACAGCTGGCTTAATGATTGTGCCAAGCTGCTATTTGATATGGAATTATCTTTTCCAAAGCACTTGGGTTCCACTGACGGCAAACTTAGTCTCTCGTCATATCGAATTTCGCACGCGTCACGTCTTACTTTACTCTTTACTATTTATTTTAAGCATTGCGCTGCAAATTGGTTTACCTGATGAACTTCGGCGTTTTGCGCCATTTTGTTTAGCCATCCCGATCATTTTGCTCGCTTTTCGCTACGGCTGGCAAGGTGCATTGCTCGGTACGCTGCTCAATAGCATTGCATTGATCGCGGCTCGTAGTGGTGTTTCTAATATGGAAGTCACTGATCTCCTGCTCTCTCTTTCAGCACAAAGTTTAACCGGAATTTTGCTGGGAATGGGTGTGCAGCGACAAAGAGATCTCAACACCAAGCTGCGCCAACAGCTTGATCGTAACCAAAATTTGTCCCGCCAATTAGTCAAAGCTGAAGAATCTGTTCGGCGCGATATTGCTCGCGAGCTGCACGATGAGATCGGTCAAAACATTACCGCTATCCGTACTCAAGCCAGCATTATTCAACGCGTCGAGTCTCAGCCCGTCACCAGCAATTGTGCTAAAACCATTGAATCTCTCTCTTTAAATGTTTACGACACAACTAAAAGTTTGCTAACCCGTTTACGCCCTAAAACCTTAGATGATTTAGGCCTAGTCGAAGCACTGGATCAACTGCTGCGTGACCTTGAATTTGAGACGCACGGCATTCAAACCCAAGTAGTTTGGACGGGGAATTCAACCGCTCAACTGCAAAAGCTAAGTGATGCCACCAAAGTGACCCTTTATCGATTGTGCCAAGAGGCGCTCAATAACGCCTTAAAATACGCGGAAGCTAGCCACATTGTGATTGAGTTTTCGTTGGCAAGTGATGTCACACTGCGCATTCACGATGATGGCATCGGTTTCAAAGCACAAGCACAGCTGAACGGCTTTGGTTTACGGGGGATGCGTGAGCGAGTCGAGGCATTGGGTGGCCACTTTCAGATTATTAGCCACTGTCAGTCTACAACAGCCAACCACGATCTAAGCGAGAATGGCACTCAGCTTACCGTCACACTGCCCCACTTATAATCGTGGAATATAAAGCACTATGATAAATTTTCTACGCTCTCAACCACCGCAACCGCTTCTTGCATCAGCGCAAGAGGTTAACCAGCAGTACCGTTATTGGCGCTTTCACATCATGATGGCGATGTATGTCGGTTATGCGCTTTTCTACTTCACGCGTAAAAGTTTGAATTACGCCATGCCCGCGATGATTGCTGACCTCGGTTTAGATAAGAGTGATATTGGCATCATGGGCACGTTGTTTTACATCACCTATGGTATCTCAAAATTTCTGTCTGGGATTTTGTCGGACCGCTCCAACCCGCGCTATTTTATGGGCCTAGGGTTAATGGCAACGGGTTTTATCAATATTCTGTTTGGCTTTTCAAGCTCAATCAGTATGTTCATCTTACTCTGGGTGCTCAATGCTTGGTTCCAAGGTTGGGGATGGCCTTCTTGCTCTAAACTCCTGACAACTTGGTATTCGCGCTCTGAACGTGGTTTTTGGTGGGCGTTATGGAATACCGCTCATAACGTGGGGGGCGCGTTGATCCCATTACTGGTTGGCTTTCTCACTTTCCATTTTAGTTGGCGCGAAGGTTTTATTGTACCGGGCTGTTTAGCCGTTATTGGTGGGGTTTTCTTATGTTGGCGTTTGCGTGATAAACCAATGACCCAAGGTTTACCCAGTGTTGGTCAATGGCGTAATGACGCCCTTGAACTGGCGCAAGAAAATGAAGGCCTCGGCCTTAGCACTAAACAGATCTTGCACAAATATGTGTTAGGAAATAAGTACATTTGGTTACTCGCCTTGAGCTATGTACTGGTCTACATAGTGCGTACTGCCATCAATGATTGGGGAAATATCTACCTTACCGAGCAACAAGGCTATGATTTGATCACGGCTAATGGCGCGCTTTCGCTGTTTGAAGTCGGTGGGTTTATTGGATCGTTAGTCGCAGGCTGGGGCTCAGACAAACTGTTTGGCGGCAACCGTGGGCCAATGAATCTGATTTTTTCAATGGGCATTTTTCTTTCGGTGGCAGCGCTGTGGCTGATGCCGTTAACGGGGTTTGTATTCCAAGCCGCTGGCTTTTTTACGATTGGCTTTTTTGTCTTTGGCCCACAAATGTTAATTGGTATGGCCGCCGCGGAGTGTTCTCACAAAGATTCGGCTGGCGCAGCAACTGGGTTTGTGGGGTTATTTGCGTATATGGGCGCAGCGCTCGCCGGTTACCCGTTAGCCATTATTGTCGAGCAATTCGAATGGCGAGGTTTTTTTGTCACCATTTCTGTTTGCGCCGCTGTGATCGGCTTACTACTGCTGCCTTTCTTACAAGCTCAGTTTTCAGGCAGCGACCACCCCACGAACCATTGAACGTTATAACCAATCCAACGTTATCGTGAGGGGCCACAAAGCTGATTAACCAAATAAGCGCTTCCAGATACTTGGGTTACGCTGCTCGTGGTATTCAACACGCAGTTCGTCTACCGTCCGCAGCGTTTGTTGAGCTTGCTCTAAATTTCCTTGCTCAAGATCCACTTCGATTTTGTCTAATGCCACTGAAAGCTTATTAAACCCTTCTAAATAGAGATCTTGCTTCTCCGGTGGATAATTTCCTCGTTTTGACTCTTCAACCAATTGACTTAATCTCTCAATGGGTGCTTGCATTGTTTCAACGCTGGTCGCTTCTGCCGCTTGTTTAAATTCAAGCTTCATTTGTTTCATGTTCTGTTTTAAGTCAACATTAGCCGCCGACACGCTAGCCGCAAATAATGCGCAAGCTGTTAATATCATTATTTTTTTCATAATTATTTCTTTTTATTCTGGCAAGAAGTGCCAAGTTTAATGGATCTCAAGATAAAAGAGGGACAAATTTTTGTCATTTTTATGACCTCTTTACGGCTTATAGTGTTTGATATTCTGCGATCGCTTTTCGCCCGCGCAGTGCTAAAAAGGCCAGAAACTGCTCGACACTGTGCGTAATCACTTTCTCAGCAGCAATACCAACGTTCTCAAGCAGTTCACTGGCCAGTTGAAGTTGGCCGATATCTTGACAAAAATGAGCATCGCTGCCAGTGGTAACATAAGCACCATGCGCTTTCGCCACCTTAGCAATTTCATAACAGCGATCGACACTCCCTACCCTGCTGTGTCCTTTTAAGGTGCTGTTATTAATTTCTATCGCAACGTGATGCTGGGCGGCGCAGGCGATCACCTCATCAAAATCAAAATCGAAATTAGGGTTACCTAAGTGCCCTAGCGCATCCACTCGTCCACCTTTAATCACATTGATTAACGCTTCGGTATGCGCCGCTTTATCGGCAGGCTGAAATACGGGCTCATGAAAACTGGCGATCACCCAATCTAAGTTTTGGTCAACCGAAGGGTGAACATCAATCTCGCCAGCACGATTCATGATGTTGGACTCAATGCCTCGGATAATGGCAACACCGTCTAAAAAGCGCGGCAAAATACGTTGATTGGAGAAGAACCAATAATGCGGCGCTCCAGGCATCGACTGCGCATGATCGGTTGTGCAAAACATTGCCAATCCATTTTCTTTAGCTGAACGCGCGTTTTCAATAAGCGTGCTGTAAGCGTGACCACTTGCATAAGTGTGAGTATGAGTATCAACGACAAGATTCATTTTAATTATTCCATTCCAACAGCGATGCTTCAGTGTAACAGCCTCGCTGATAGCACTTCAATCTAAGGGCGATATATTCACCATATCGACACTTTCTGACCGGATGAAAACACACCGATGTGAAATGGTTTTTTGCAACTTACCCACATTGAACAATACTTAGCAATGTCATCCAATTCGGAGTTGGTTATGAAACGACGTCGTTACTCACTGAGCATTCACATTACGAGTCTCTTTTTAGTGCTCGCCATGGTGATCGGCATTGTATTGATTGGCATAAGTTATCACCATAGTCAGCAACTACTGACGGTAAGTGCACAAGGATTAAGTAGCGAAAACAGCAAAAAACTGGAATCAGCATTTAAACAAAGTGCCGCACCTATCTTGACTACGCTCGATTTTTTAGCTTTTAGTAACGTAATTGATCAACCGGATAAAGTCATCTCGGACCCACGCCAACTCGCCACCGTTTGGCTGACCTTCCAACGTAATCCACAGTTGGTCGCGCTCTATTATTGTGACGAAGCTGGAGCTTGTACTACATTTCGCTCGCTGAGCTTTGATAAAGCCAAACAGCGTTTTGATGCCCCCGCGCAAGCTCAGCTATTGGCCCATTACACTCAAGTTGATGGCACTAACCGCTTTATCTATTTAGACCAGAACCTTGAAAGCCTGCTCGACAAACAAGATAACAATAATAAATTTGATCCTCGCGTGCGTCCTTGGTTTACCTCGGCAAGTCAAGATGGCGCGATACGCTTAACGGAACCTTATTTCTTTTTCTTCCTACAAACGAGTGGCGTCACACTGTCACGTAGATCGGCCGATGGAAAGAGTGTGCTTGGCGCCGATTTCACGCTTGACTCACTGTCAAAACAGATGAGTACGATGGGTTTTTCTGACAGTGCTCAGCTCATTTTGTTCGATAATCAATTTAGACCAATCGCCCAACACAATACTAAGTTCGAGCTACAACAAGATCCCTCACAGATTGCACAGCAACTACAGCAAAGTACTTTTGCACCAATATTGAATCGGGTCAGCAGCCAAACTTTGTATGAAACGGTCAATATGAATGGCACAACGTGGTCGGTGACGTTAACGCCGGTACTTTTAAACGACAATGTACGCTTGTTGCTGGCAGAAGCGGTACCGCAAGACGATTTGATCGCAGATTTGCTCTCGATGCGAGATCAGCAGATTTTTGTCGCGTTAATCATGCTCGCTATCGCTTTTGCAGTGGTTGGTTTTGTGGCGCAAAGGCTCGCCAGCCCTTTAGGTAACCTAGTGCAATTGACCGACAACATCACGCGCTTTGAATTTAAAAAGACACGCTACCCAAAAAGCCGGATCCGCGAAGTTGCCAATTTAACCCAATCGATAGAGCTCATGGAGCATACACTGCACGACTTGCTGCGACTATTACGCGAAACCGCCAGCAATCAAGAATTCAGTGTGTTAGCCAAAACGATTACCCATCAAAGCTATTTGATCACTCGAGCTGAAACTATTTTGCTCTACACTTACGCCAACGAAAATAACCAATTTATCACCGCAGCAAACCACGCCATCATTCCCTTTAAGCTTGATATCAACCAGTTGTCTCAAGAGATGCCGTGGCTACTTTCTGAACTGCGCAAAGGCCAAACGGTTCATTTATCTAAAACCGATAATTCGATGCGTAAGCATAAAGATGAGCTGTATAATTCTGATCTTTATCTTTTCCCACTGCTCAACCGAGACAAGCAGTTAGTTGGCGTATTAAACCTAGGCTACGAACGGGCCATCACTCCCGATCAGCAAGACAAACATGCATTTTTAAGAGAGCTGCTCAGTTTTGCCGAAATCGCTAAAGACAATATCGACAAAATGCAACGGCAAAAGGAGATGCTCAACTCGTTTATTGAATTGATCGCATCAGCCATTGATACCAAATCCCCTTACACGGGCGGCCATTGTCAGCGAGTTCCTGAATTAACAAAAATGATCACTAAAGCGGCGGAAAACGATCGCACCTATTTCCCACAATTTTCCATGACCAATGAAGAGTGGGAAGAGCTCACTCTCGCCGCTTGGCTGCATGATTGTGGAAAAGTGACCACGCCTGAATATGTGATTGATAAAGCGACCAAATTAGAAACGATCTACGACAGAATTCACGAAATTAGAATGCGTTTTGAGCTGCTCAAATGTCAAGCTGAAACGGACTACTGGCAAGGTGTTGCGCAGGGTAAGAACGAGCCAGATCTCAAGCAGCAGTTGCTGACGAACCAACAAATCCTCGATGAGGAATTTGCTTTCGTCGCGCAGTGTAATATTGGCAGTGAGTTTATGAGCGATGATGACCTTTCCCGCTTAGAGCGAATTGCGCAAAGAGAGTGGAAACGGACTTTGGATGATCAACTCGGTACTTCTTGGATAGAGAACCAACGTGCAGGAGAGTCAAAACCATTGCCCACTATGGAGCGCTTGCTTGATGATAAACCCGTACATCAGTTGCACTGGGTGAACGGTTGCCGTCCACAAGATCTGTGGCAAGAAAACTTTATTTTACAACCGGGAGAACTGCGCTATAACCGAGGTGAGCTCTATAATTTGTCCATTCGCCGTGGCACGCTCACTAACGAAGAACGCTTTATGATTAATGATCACATTGTGCAAACCATCATGATGCTCAAGCGGCTACCTTATCCTGAACATATGAAAAACGTTCCTGATATTGCGGGAAGCCACCATGAACGAATGGATGGCGCGGGTTATCCAAGAGGTTTAAGTGAAGAGCAGCTTTCCATCCCCGCTCGAGTGATGGCAATAGCCGATGTGTTTGAAGCACTGACCTCTAGCGATCGCCCCTATAAAAAGGCAAAAACGCTCAGCGAATCGATCGCGATCATGACCACCATGGCCACCACAGGCCATATTGATCCGAAGCTTTACTTACTCTTTTTAGAAAAAGAGATTTATCAAGACTATGCGGATCGGTTTTTACACTCCGATCAGCACAGCCCAATTGATAAAGAAGCACAGATAAAAAAAGTAAAAATGAGTTTGAAAAAGACTTTTTAAAGACCGCGAATATCTAACTCATTCTGGATCAGCACAATGCACTGCGAGGCAAACAGCATTCGAGGCCCAAGGCTGATTTTCTGTGTATTAAGGCGCTTTAAACTGTTCCAACTTTTTTTCGGCATCGGGATGTGGTCAGTAAGTAAAAAGCAGCTGTCGTCAGAAAATTGATGCTCACGGACACTTTCGCCTTTTTTATCCAGTAAATACAAGTGGTAACTTTCAGAAAGGCGTTGCACCAACTTTTCAAAACTGATGGTTTCAACCGTGAGTCCTTGCTCGACCTCTCGGGTTTGCTCTTTGCCCATACCCACGGAAACGTCTAAAGCGTGGCCTATTTTGGTCAGCAAGGCTTGCTCGTGAAAGCCACCGATATTGTGCAACTGGCTCGACTCAAAGCATAAAGTCCGCGAGAAATCTTGCGTACTTTCCAGCACTAAGTAGACCACCACGTCATCACGATGCGACTGCGCGGTAAAAATAGCGTTCATGAGTACGTGGGCCAAAATTTCGGTGTGGGCTTCTTGCCCAACAGAGGCTAAAAAAGTCTGTTTATCCGTGGAAGCGGCGCGGGCCCTTACAACAAAAGCTCTCATGTGACTGACTCAATTCATTCAATAAAGCACGGACTCTATCACAATCTCCATCTACTGGAATAGTGATCTGCTGGTGAAGCTACGGTTCGCTCGTCAATACAGCTTTGCTTTTCGGGAGCCCCAATGAAATGAGAGTGGTCAGCAGCAGAAAACCAAACGAAACCCACAAACACGCCGCTAATCCCCAAAGTTGGAAAACCCACCCGGAAAGCACGGTACCGATTAAACGCCCCATCGCGTTTGCCATGTAGTAAAAACCAACATCAAGCGATACACCATCACCCTTGGCATAGCTCACGATTAAATAGGAATGCAGCGATGAGTTAATTGCAAAGACAGCGCCGAAAAGCAGTAATCCCGCGATGATCACGACTTCCGGATGCCACTGCGCTTGAATGCTGTAGGCGATTAAACCTGTGATCAGCGCCAATAGCGCCGCCCAACCGATAGCCGAACGCCCATCCGGTACTTGACCTGAAGTACTGCCCGTTATTTTAGGGGCAAAACCTTGGATCACTCCGTAGCCAATCACCCACAGTGCTAAAAAGCCGCCCACGGCGCTATGATCCCAACCAAAAACACTGCCCAGATAAATGGGTAAAGCAATCACAAACCAAACGTCTCGCGCGCCAAACAAAAACAGGCGAGCCGCTGATAAGATGTTCACGCTGCGTGATTTGGAAAAAATCTCTGAAAATTTCGGTTTGTTTTTGGCTTTGCCAATATCGGCTTGCAAGCTGAGCAAACTGCCGATAAAAACCAATAACAATACCGCCGCCATAGCCGCTACCGCATATTGAAAGCCGATCCAAGAGAGCAAGACGCCACCGAGAAAAAAGCCGGCCCCTTTTAGAGCGTTTTTTGAACCCGTAAGAATGGCTATCCACTTGTAGAGTGCGCCTTGTGCATTTTCAGGGACTAACGTTTTGATCGCACTTTTTGCACTCATTTTATTGAGATCTTTTGCGATGCCCGATAACGCCTGCGCCGCCATCACCCAAGGAATTGTTAACCATGCAGCAGGTACAGCAAGCATCAAGAGCGCGAATATTTGCATGCCAAGGCCAATATTCATGGTGCGATTCAGCCCTAAACGCGCACCAAGCCAACCGCCAATCAGGTTAGTGACCACGCCAAAAAATTCATAAAAGAGAAACAAAGACGCAATCGCTAAGGTCGAATAACCCAAATCATAAAAATACAACACCACCAACATGCGCAGCGCGCCGTCAGTGACGGTAAAATTCCAATAATTAAAAGTCACTAGCATGTACTGGCGAACGTTTTGGTTGAGTTGAGACAACATAATCACTCTCTTTGCCAAAGAGCCGCCTAAGGCAGCTCTTTGGGACTGTTATTGATTAACAAATTGTTTGATGTACTCAACTTGTACATCTTTGGTAAATGCACCCGGCCTTAATGATTGAACTTGAGTAATAATGTTTTGCAGTTCCCAACCTTTCTCCAGCAATAAATGAGCAGCAAGTAAACCAGTACGACCCGATCCACCCATGCAATGCATGGCAATCTTATCTCCCTTGGTAAGCGCCTGATGAAGTGACGGGGAGATACTTTGCCAATGCGTTTGAAACTGGTGGCCGGGCGCGCAATCATCTTCAATTGGGGCGTGAAACCATTGCAGCCCCGCTTGCTCAACCACTTTAGGCAAGTCACCAACACCTTTCTCTTGCATCTCTTCGTGACTTAGAGCCGTCACCACAACGGTAACACCTTGAGATCTCAGTTGTTCAATACTCTCAACCAGAGGAAGATCTTTTGTCCCCGGGCAAGGCGTCAATACCAAACCAGCGCTGTTTTCTGCAACAGGCAGTTCCCATGTAGGATGTGTCATTTCTTTGCTCCTTTATGCCAAACCGACTTTGCGTACTAATTCTGCGGTACGCGTTGCGTAACCCATTTCGTTATCATACCAAGCGTAAATTTTCACCATGCGCTTGCCCACCACCATGGTCGAGAGTGCGTCGACAATCGTTGAACGTTGATCGCCTTTATAATCAATCGATACCAATGGCCGCGCTTCAAAACCGAGAATGCCTTTGAGCTCATTTTCTGAAGCCGCTTTAAGTAGCGCGTTGACTTCTTCCGCGCTGGTATCGCGTTTCACATCAAAAATAATGTCGGTTAACGAGGCATTGGCTAGCGGCACACGCACCGCGTGACCGTTAATTTTGTCTTTCAGATCGGGGAAGATTTCCACAATCGCTGTCGCAGAACCTGTTGTGGTAGGGATAAGGCTCATACCACATGCGCGGGCGCGGCGTAGATCTTTATGCGGTGCATCCAAAATGGTTTGCGTGTTGGTCAAGTCGTGAATGGTCGTAAACGATGAGTGTTCAATACCCAGTTGCTCGTGAATCACTTTGACGATAGGTGCAATGCAGTTGGTAGTGCAAGAAGCGGCCGTAACAATCCGATGTATTTGTGGATCAAAGATGTGGTCATTGACCCCAACCACGATATTGGCAATCCCCGCTTCTTTTACCGGGGCCGATACCACCACGCGTTTGACACCTTGTGCTAAATACTGATTCAAAAACTCAGACTTGCGGTGTTTGCCTGTTGCTTCGATGACCACATCGCAACCAGACCAATCGACGTCACTGATCGCTTTTTGTTGTGAGGTACGAATAACCTGACCGTTGGCAATGATCGCATTACCGTCGCTTGTCACTTCGTGATGCCAACGGCCTTGTATTGAATCAAATTCGAGCAAATGAGCCAAGGTCGCCGCGTCTCCCGCAACGTCGTTAATCTGCACAAATTCGATCTCAGGCCAATCAAATGAGGCTCTTAATGCTAAACGACCAATACGACCAAACCCGTTAATTCCGACTTTAATAGACATTTTTATTTCCTTTTATCCCTTCTAAACACAGCATTCTGGGCGAGATTTCATCTCTGCCAGCCTTTGCATATCTTGTTGGTATTCTTTTTTCAGGCAGTTGGATTCCACCAGCCCTTGAATTTGTTTTTTCATCCATCCGGGTAACTGCTCTGATAGCCGATAAAACACCCATTGTCCTTGCCTTGTATCAACCACCACGCCACTGGAACGAAGTAGAGCCAGATGGCGAGAAATTTTCGGTTGGCTTTCATTTAACGCTTGCGTCAACTCGCCGACACACACTCGTTGCTCGCGAGCAATCATGAGCAAACAGCGCACCCGCGTTTCATCGGACAGCAACTTAAAAAACTGATGAGGTAGCATTTTACTTATCTCTGCATATGCGGATGTGCATATGTATTATATAAAAAGAAATCGCTGTCAATAGAAAAGTTACCGCTGACTTCAGAGAACAATGCTAAAGCGAGCAGTAAAATAGCTGATGGTATGTTGCAGGGCTTTTGTGGCATTTTGATTACAATCGATTTCCCAATAGATCTATTTTTGATACGCCGATCATACCCCGATGCATCGCAACATTGGGATCAAGAGTTCGTGCGTAGCAGAACATAGATGACGTTTCTAATTCATTCACAAACATTTCACATTTTTAAAACAGTCTACGGTTATGAAATTTAATGAGAAAAATATCCTGAAGTTCGGACTCAGAGAGCGCTAGTATTTCTTTTTCATACGCAGCGCGACGTTGACCAAGGCAATCAACACCGGCACTTCAACCAAGGGCCCAATCACACCCGCAAATGCTTGATCGGAATTTAAACCGAACACGGCAATGGAGACCGCAATCGCCAGTTCAAAGTTGTTGCCTGATGAGGTAAAAGCAATTGAGGCATTTTGATCGTAAGGAATGCCCAGTTTTTTACCAATGAAAAAGCTGACAAAAAACATCACTAAGAAGTAAATCACTAAAGGGATGGCAACGCGTATCACGTCCATCGGCAGTTCAATGATCATCTCGCCTTTCAGGCTAAACATCAAAACTATCGTCGCTAGTAGTGCCACCAGCGTAATCGGTGAAATACGCGGAATAAATACCTCGTTGTACCATTGCTCACCTTTCGCGGCCACCAACCATTTGCGGCTCAAAAAGCCAGCTAAAAATGGGATGCCTAAATAAATCAGTACACTTTCGGCGATATCGAGAATGGTAATATCAACCACAAAACTCTCTAGCCCAAAATATGGCGGCAAAACAGTAATAAATAGCCACGCCATAAAACTGTAAGTGACAATTTGAAATGCGCTATTTAGCGCCACCAGCGCTGCGCCGTACTCTTTATTACCGCCACTAATATCATTCCATACCAGCACCATTGCGATGCAACGCGCCAGACCAATTAAGATCAGTCCGACCATATAACCCGGATAATCGCGTAAGAAAATGATCGCCAATGCAAACATCAAGATAGGCCCGACAATCCAGTTCATCACTAAAGAGAGTGTGATGGCGCGTTTATCACGAGTCACTTCACCTAGCAGGCTGTAATTCACTTTTGCCAGCGGTGGATACATCATCAAAATCAAACCGATCGCCAGCGGAATATTGGTCGAACCGACCGACATATTTTCATTCCATTGCGCTACTTGCGGAAAGAAGACACCGATCGCTACCCCTAACCCCATCGCAAGGAAAATCCACAAGGTTAAATAACGATCGAGAAAACTCATTTTTTCTGCTGCAGAGGCTTCTGCGCAGACAGGTAATTCACTCATACATCACATCTCTCGGTAAGTCTAAAAGGGAGCCGCGCACAACTTTATACTTACAGCCATGGCGAAATAGCAACGCTAAAATTTCATTCACTTTGACAAGATGGGTGAGCAATGCGCGTTAGCTCTTGCGCAATCAATGCAGCATTGTGGCTCAGCGTGATGTCCAATATCTGCACCATCCAACTTTCCAGCTCAGGATTAATTTGGTAGTACACCCACTTGCCGCGCCGCTCATCAATCACTAATTCATTTTTTCTCAGTTCAGCTAAATGACGTGACACCTTAGGCTGACTTAATTGCAACGCATTCATTAAATCACACACACACAACTGCCCTTTGTGCTTCATCAACAGCAAGGATTTAAGCCTCGTCTCTTCAGACAAGGATTTATAAAAAGATAAACTGCGGTACATAAACAATACATATGGAATATCGAATGTGTTCAAGTGTAAGGAGCAAAAGAATAAAAGTCAAACACCAGAACTATCCTCGCGTACGACCGGCAGCGCTTGAAAAACAGCGTGATAACGCGACTGCAATACAAATAGTGATCGTTTGGTTGACCTACACCACATCAATGATTAGGATCACATTTTTAAAATCAACCAAGAGATGTTGCGAATGCTGCTTACGCCGCCCTAGATTGATCTTTACCTCTCACAACTCACCTTTTTATTTCATTTTTTAGAGATTAAGTATGCTACAAAATATTAAGCGCGATTGGTTTTCCAATGTGCGAGGGGATGTTCTAGCTGGCACTGTCGTTGCGTTAGCATTAGTTCCTGAGGCAATAGCCTTTTCTATCATCGCGGGTGTAGACCCTAAAATCGGCCTTTACGCTTCATTCAGTATTGCCGTGATCATTTCAATTGTCGGTGGACGTCCCGGCATGATCTCAGCAGCCACTGGTGCAATGGCACTCTTGATGGTCACTTTAGTCAAAGAGCATGGCTTGCAATATCTACTGGCAGCCACTGTTTTGACCGGGGTTCTACAAATACTGGCCGGTTACCTCAAACTGGGCGATTTGATGCGTTTTGTATCACGTTCGGTCGTGACGGGGTTTGTGAACGCGCTGGCGATTCTGATTTTTATGGCGCAATTACCAGAGCTGACCAATGTAACATGGCATGTTTACGCCATGACACTCGGTGGGCTGGCGATTATCTACCTGTTCCCTTACGTTCCTGTGGTTGGCAAATTGCTACCTTCGCCATTAGTGTGCATTATCGCCTTAACTCTGATTGCTATCAGCTTTGGCATTGATATTCGCACTGTGGGCGATATGGGTGAATTACCAGATACTTTGCCGATATTTTTATGGCCAGATGTTCCGCTCAACCTTGAAACCTTATGGATTATATTTCCTTATTCAGCCGGATTGGCCGTTGTCGGTTTATTAGAATCAATGATGACAGCAACTATTGTTGATGATTTAACCGACACCAGCAGTGATAAAAATCGTGAATGTAAAGGCCAAGGTATCGCCAACATTGCCACCGGCTTTCTTGGAGGCATGGCTGGTTGTGCGATGATTGGTCAATCGATCATCAACATTAAATCTGGCGGACGCGGCAGGCTCTCTACTTTTTGCGCCGGTATTCTACTGATCATCATGGTGGTGTTTTTAAGTGATTGGCTCAAGCTCATCCCGATGGCGGCTTTAGTGGCGGTAATGATCATGGTTTCCATTGGAACCTTCTCTTGGAGTTCGGTAAAGGATCTCAAAACTCACCCACTTTCTACCAGCATCGTGATGATCGCGACCGTTGTTGTTGTGGTTGCAACCCATAACTTAGCGATCGGTGTCGGTGTCGGCGTGCTGCTTGCTTCTCTTTTCTTTGCTAACAAAATTGGCCGCTTCATGGTGGTTAAAAGTGAACTCTCTGAAAATGGAGAAGAGCGTACCTATCGTGTTGTTGGGCAAGTCTTCTTTGCTTCGTCAGATCAATTTATGAACGCGTTTGACTTCAAAGAGGTCTTAGAGCGTGTCACTATCGACCTCTCTGCAGCGCACTTTTGGGATATTACTTCGGTTTCTTCGCTAGATCGTGCTGTTATCAAATTCCGACGCGAAGGGACCGATGTAAACATCATCGGTATGAATGAAGCAACAGCAACGATTGTCGATAAATTCGGCGTGCATGGTAAGCCAGAAGAAGTTGAAAAGCTGATGGGCGGACATTAAGGAACAGATTATGACCAATATTATTGCTTGCATCGATGGATCGATTTATTCACAGTCGGTCGCCAATTTAAGCGTGTGGGCCGCCAAAAGCTTACAAGCACCGTTAACCTTACTGCACGTACTTGATAAAGCGGCCAATCAAACCGAAAGTGAGCTGTCTGGTAACATCGGTTTAGGCAGCCGAGAACAGCTATTGAAAGAGCTTATTGAACTAGACGAAAAGCGTTCTAAACTGGCCTTAAGGCACGGTAAAGCGTTACTCAATGAGCTAGAAACCAAAGCTCATGAACAAGGTTTACAAGATGTGCATAAACTGCAAAAGCACGGCAACCTGCTGGAGACTTTGCTTGATCTTGAAAACGAAATTCGTGTATTGGTGGTCGGTAAATCAGGTGAAGTGCACCAAAACGACGCCATGGCTGTTGGATCTCAATTAGAGAGTATCGTGCGTACAATGAAGTCGCACACCTTAGTGGCAACGGGTGATTTTACACCACCACAAAGCTATCTATTAGCCTTTGATGGCAGTGAAATTAGCCAAAAACTAGTGGATAAAGCCATTAAAACACCGCTGCTAAAAGGGCTGGAGTGCCATTTGGTGATGGTGGAAGATAACCACGATAAAGCGATCGCGTTTAAAGCTGCCGCCGAAAAATTGTGTGAACACGGTATTCACGTTGTGGAAGCGTGCTTATCTGGCGAAGTTCATAAGACGATTCTTCAGTACCAACAACAAAACCAACTTGGCATGATCGTCATGGGCGCGTTTGGACACTCTAAACTTCGTCAGTTTTTTGTTGGCAGTAACACCACTCGGCTCTTAGCCGAATCAAGCGTACCGATGCTATTGATACGATAATAATTGATAAATTAACCATATAGATAAAGCCTTCTTCGGAAGGCTTTTATTATAAAACTCTGTTGTGGAGGGTAAGTGCAAGTAGTAAACTTGCTGCGGATATGCAACTGGTACTTAGGATGTTAGGTACAAATAAAATCGCGGTTACTGGCACTAACTGACGTGACGCCAAATACTCTCCTAAATCAAAGTCTCATTTACTGGAGCCTATCTAATAAAACTAATAAAAAATAATTAAATAAACCTAGGCTAGGTTAACTCTATGAAAATAATATCATCTTTAGGCTCACGGCTGACAAACAGTCTGCCTATTGAAAAAAAACAGCGGGCTCTGGTAGAGTTCGTCATCAATACTTATCAACCACAGCAACGAGCTGATCTTTTCCGCGCCCTTACAGAGCACCGCAAAAACCAATTACTCAACCTATTTCCTGAACATCACAATAAAAGCTTCTCAATACTGTTTGAATTGATGGACTACCGAGAGCTCATCCGGCGCTATCCGAATACATTCGGTGAAGAGATAGCACATCTTGAGCAAGCCGTCAGCGAGTGTTATTCGCATTGGCTAGATTTCTGGTGTGAATGCGAAATTGCGGCTATAAAAACACTATTCCCTATCGAAGCGGATGCTCCTCATCGTATCGAACTGCCACTTAAAGACTGTGCCTACCGTGGTTTTTTGATCGACCAGATAGAGGATTCTGAACTTTGGGTCACAACGCCCAGTCACCCGCAAAAAATGCCCATCAAAGATGCGATCACCTTGAGCAATCTTGAGCTATTTATTAAAGGCGAAAAGTGGTACGAGATGCTGCCTTTATTGTCCTTATCACAAAAAGGGAAGCACTTTGTTTTACTCAAGCATCCTAATAACGAAGCATCTCCCACACTGGTCGCTTCAATGTTGGTACAAGATTGGTCAGTAAATCAGACTTGGCTTAGTTACGCACAGCAATTCAGTAACGAACAGTGGCAATTCTGTTTACCCGATCATAGTTACGATGTTTTGATGGAATTACAGCTTTTCAAACCAGCACTGTCGAAATGCGACTCTCTCCCAGAATTCGATCATCAATTTCGGCGACAATTGACTGGTACGCAAGCGGTCTGTGAAGTGCTGCGTTTAACCGTCAGTGGTAACGCTCAACAAAAGCTCTATTTTCTCTACCTTGCTCAAAAAAAGCTCATCCAAATACTAAATCAAATGGGGTATAAAATTGGTTTCACCATTATCGAACAACCTTTCATACTCAATTTTTATCAAACTATCGAACCAAAATCGTATTTCCGTTCTGGATATAACGACTTAAATAATAACGGAAAACAAAGTTATCGTGGATTCTGGATTATTGAAAGGATGGATAAGGTTTTCAGTGATACCAATTTTCGTGACTATCGACATGCAGTTTCTCAGCGTAGGAAGTACGATTTAACCAAAAGGAAAGAGAAAGAGTATGCTTAACCTCAACTTAGATCCAATTCTCTATCCCAAAGCGATAACGCTTATCGCAGCAGTAGCCATGGTGCTCGTTTGGTTAACTTACTATTGCTATCGTCTTAAACAAAAAAATGAAGTAATTTTTGGCACACACCACGCCTCCTACATCGCTTATTCCTCGTGTATCATCGCTTGGATAGGAAGTAATGCATATTTCCATACTGATTGGCTAGTTGAGCTTGGTGTAAATAGAGCAATCTTTATGGCAGAAATTGCCAATATTTCTGCATCCCTTGCATTTGTTTTTGCTTACTATTTCTCATGTCAGCTCTCTGCCGAACAAAGAAAAGGCAAAGTACACCTTTGGCAACGGCTGATATTTATTACTATAGCGGCCTACTCCGTACTTATTAACTTGCAATCTAACCTCACGGTGAAACATGTTGATATTGTCGGACCGAGCGAGTTTGTCATTGAATTTGGGCCCCATACGCCTTACTTCTTTAATGCCATGCTATGTTCAGTGATACTGACGTTATTCAACTTGGTCGTAATGCGAACCAATAGTAGTAAGCTAGCACTGGCCAAAACCAATTATATTATTGCAGGTATATTGGTATACATGCTTTCAACACTAGTTATCCACATAGGAATCACCTTTTTCTTTCAAGATTTCTCACTCTCTTGGCTACCTCCGGCACTCTCCATTAGCGAAATGATGTTTGTTGGCTATGCTCTTATCACTTCACGCTTCTACAGTGTGAAATACCTTGCTTACCTGTGTCTCAATACTGCGTTAGTATGTGGGGTTTTATTCATACCGCTCGGCGCAATCTTCATCCCTCTCACCGACAGCAACCAATGGCTGATGGCAATACCACTTTGTGCGCTTATTGGTATTACTTGGAATCCACTCTACAAACGCTTGAGCCGTTACGCCTCTTTACTCATTTACGGCAATCAGCAGACTCCTGTAGAGCAAATTCTCGCTTTGGAAGACGATTTCAAACGGTCAATTGATGATGCGATGCGCCGTTTAGGCCAGTTATTATACATCGCCGATGATAAGCTGCAGTTCGTTAATAGTAACTATAACGAAACCGTCTACGAACGTTACCTTTCATCCAAACAAACCGCACTAGTGTTTGATGAATTGTTTGAAAAATTAGACAACAAAACCGCGGCAAAAAACTCGATCAAAGCCCTTTATGACAAAATGAGCTCAAACAATACGGCCTTGGTCATGCCACTGTTTGGGCACAGCAAATTGGTCACACATTTATTAATCTCGCCACACAAAATCAATAATCAGATGTTTTCTAATGAAGAAATCGCTGCACTTCAAACCTTGCTAACACGAATACAAAGTATTATTGAAGCGGATAGACGTGTCTGCCAAAGTCGTGCATTAGCGAATTCAATTGCGCATGAAATGCGTAACCCGCTCGCTCAAGTACAATTGCATTTTGAAATTTTAAAGCAACATATTGATAGTCAAGCGCCCGCACAACAAATTAAACAGGATATTGAGAACGGCCAAGCGGCTATTCAACGTGGGCGACAGTTGATTGATATTATCTTGCGCGAGGTCAGCGATAGTTCGCCTGAACACGAACCGATTACGATGACGTCGATCCACAAAGCCGTTGATCAGGCGGTCAGTCAATATGGCTTTGAGAACGAGAAAGTAATTGAGCGAATTCACTTACCACGACAAGATGACTTCGTAGCAAAACTTAATGAAACCTTATTTAACTTTGTTATTTTCAACTTGATTCGTAACGCAATTTATTATTTTGATTCCTACCCAAATAGCCAAATTGAGATCACAACTCAAATCGGTACTTATGAAAATATTTTAATCTTCAGAGATACAGGCCCGGGGATTGACGACGCCATTTCTTATAAGATTTTCGATGACTTTTTCTCTTATCAAAAAAGCGGAGGCAGCGGTCTGGGGCTCGGCTATTGCCAGCGTGTCATGCGCTCTTTTGGCGGCCGAGTTGAATGCAAATCGAAACTGGGGGAGTTTACAGAATTCCACTTATACTTTCCTATGGTACCCAATGCTCCCCAAGCCGACTCGCTTCGTACTCCTGATTTCAAAAGTTGGCAACAACCTAAACCGAATACAGAGCAAAGAACCGTTGACGATATACAACCAATCGATAAGCCATTTCTAATCAATAACAAAGCACCCACGGTGCTCATCGTTGACGATAAAGAAGTACAACGCTCACTAGTTCAAATGTATCTGAACCAACTTGGTGTTAACAACTTGCAGGCAAACAACGGTGAAAATGCAGTAGAAATCTTTAAAGCGAATTCCATCGATTTGATTTTGATGGATATTCAAATGCCAGTTATGAATGGTTTTGAAGCCAGCAAAATCATTAAGGCGCATTCTCCGCAGGTTCCTATCATTGCGCTGTCAGGTGAATCTGGCGAACGTGAGCTAGAAATGATTAGCAAGCTGATGGACGGTCGTTTAGAGAAACCGACGTCATTAAATGCGTTACAGCAAGTAATCAGCCATTGGTTAAATAAAGACGTTGTACCCAATGCTCATACAGCAAAGAGTGGAACGGTTATTTGACGTAATTGAAGATACCAACATCTAGATAAAACTCAGCCAGTACCAAAACCATTTCAGTGCTGGCTGACATTTTAAAACCGCATAATCTATTATAAACCGTCTACTACCTACACTCGCCAAGCCTTGACCTGAGCTATCCCAAGTAGTTCTAGCTGAATATCTAATGAACCCATGCAAGTTATACATGCAACAATTACATATGCACCCTGTTGCAAATCTCATTTCATGAACGACAGGGTTGAGCACCGCACCTTTTCAGTCTATTGTTTGTAGCGAAAGACAGGTTCGACTTAAACAACACCTTTGCTTGCACACTTTTAGCCGCCTATTTTTGGCGGCTTTTTTCTTACTAGGCAATTATTTCCTTTTTAACAGCGCAATACACTCTTCGTAGTGAGGGGCATAATTAATCAGAGCCGCAAAAGCGGCTCTGATTAATTATAGTTTGTTGATGCAACCATAATGTGATATTTCATAATACTTTACAATCAGTAACTTAACCACAAAGCAACCATATATTGATCTCACCCAAAGCAACCATAAGTTGATATTTTTGTGACACGCAGTATCGAGACCAAATTTTTATGTAGGAAACTTTCTTACAGAGAAATACCCCCACATCCCCTCATCTCACCGACAAATTCAGCCGCTAGTTAACATATGACAAAGTTGCTTGGTAATTAAGGTACGACAGAATCGCTCGATGATCACAAAGTCTTGACCATCCGCTGAAACACGTTTCTGGACAGAACTTTCTCAGCGATTTGACTAAATTAGCATTTAATTAAATACACAAAGTATTGCAAAACCTCTAATTGAGTGGCTAATTAAATTCATCCACTACATAGGTGTTAAGATGCAAAAAACGAAAACGCTTATAAGAATTTAGCCAACTGTACTAATACCTTATCGATTGCATTAGCTACCTGAGCTAGCACTTTAACCTTGTCTTCCGCGCTCTTTAAAGCTTCCTTCGCTCCTTTCGCTTGATTGATAAGCTCCTTAAGACTTCCTTGTCCTTTAGCGAGTGTGACCGAATTGTTTTCTAGTATGACCACATTGTAGGCATAAATTTGGTCACCCAGTTGTTCGCATTGTAGTAACAACGGCTCATCTTCTGGATCTAACATGACGGAGTCAAGGTAGCTTTGAAGTTCGTCATACATACTTTCCAATTCAGCGTATACAGTGTTGTGGCTATGGTCCATTAGTTAGTCCTCTAGGCTATCGCGAAACTCTTTGATCGCATCGATCTGTGTCTTAGTAGATTTGAGCGCTTTCTTGGCCGCGTCCTTCGTTAAGTCGTCATCATTTTTTAAAGATATGACTATCGATTGGTTCAACTTTTGAATATCCACTAAGGCACGTTCAAGTTTTGCAAACTTCGCATCTAGCTCGTTTATACGTACTCTGATCTCATAAGCTTTCTTGTAAGCATCAGCTCGCTCTTCAAGTGAATGATAGAACGTCACACAGCGTATGTTGTCACTGGTTTCACAGCGATTGGGGTTGTTGAGTAGATACAGGCGAATACGCAGTTCTTTTTCCAAAGAAATCCTTGTCGCTTTCTTCCAAGAGTCCAATTCACCCTCTAATGATTTAAATGCGCTTTGAACTATATTCTCTGAATCAATGACGATTTTCTTTAATAGGTCATAACGCTTTTTCTCCGTATAAGCACGCGCGATTGCATTCACGCTAGTTGAGAGTAATTCAACGTCGTTTACATCAATCTCTCCGACTTGGGGCATCCGGGATAGAGATACCAACGACGAATTTAGCTTCTCCGAGTATTTATCCAGAGCTTCGCTTCTATCGTCGGTCGCAAGCAGATAAATACTCTGGGAAAATGTATTCAAGTTTTTGAGTAGAGCCTCTTGACCGGCATTGTTGATGGTAGAAATATTTAGGTCTGAGCCAGTGACACCATCCCGTGTTGCTTTCATCAGTTCAGCGTTAATGCGCGCGTCATCGGCAGATTCATATACAGCGATTAGCGCGTCTTGAACTTCTGTAGATTGCTTGGCGTACTCTCCCACCATTGTAATCGATTCATTCGATGCACAGCCACTAAGGCCTATCACTACCAGCGAAGCCGTTGTGATAAACCTCAACCTTGTAACAGCGGAGACTTTAAACCATTTAGTCATGTATTTTCCCTTTTACTATTAAGGAGTGGACGCACTAAGCGATACAAATCCCGTACTTAGGTAGGACATCTCTGATCACTTCTATGCGATAGGTTTTGAGCGCATCATGAAAGAGTTTCCAGTCTGAATTTAAAAAGGATGACGAGTAGCGATAAACAAATTTACCGTCTTGTGTAAAACCTTGCCCCCTCGCCTGTTGCTTCCAACTGTTCTCTCCATCCTTGTTAAACGACAAATCGACTGCAGCAAAGCCAAATTTTCCTTCTCGCAGCCACTCAAGCCACTTGGTATGGCGAGCTTCACCATCTTCATCATCTATGGTTGTTAAAGCGTGTTCTATTAAAGAGCGCTGCTGCGTGGTCAAACCTGGTTGATTATCGATATTGATCTCGGCGTCACCATGTTTCCAACATTGCAATGCTTTGCACATCGCATCCGCGGCTTGTAGAAATATCAAGGTATTGTCTCTTACTACGTGTTCCCCTTCTCCATTTAGATAATTCCAAGAAGTGTAAGGTCTATCAGGAAAAGATAGGGCCGCACCATGGCCAAGAGGAGAAGCAGCAGATACCCCACCACTAAACAAATCATCTTTAATTCGTTGTAACAGAGAGCTGGAGGACGATTCGAGGTTATCTACTTTGTTGTAGTCGTGGATCACCCCAGCAAAACCTTGATGGGCGAAAGTATCTGCATAAACATGCATGGCAATCCCCATCAGATGAACGCCGTAGGGCTTATACCAATGTGTTGCCACCATTCTCAGCATATCTCTTGCAACAGCGCTGTCTGGTTTGCAAACTAGCCGATGTATAAACCTTCCATCTGGTTTAACGTTTGAAGGAAAGCCTTGGTTGCCTGGAAGAAAGTGAAATGGTATCCATACCTTATGATTTGCAAGCTCTTGCGTGTTTCGATAGTCGAGCATTTTGTGAGCAGATACAATACGGTCGTACATCGCACCATTATCAAAATGGATTGGCTTATCATTTGTGGCCTCATCTACATATTGAGCCGAATACGCTACTTTTTCAGCGTCGGTATGCTCAATCCCCGCATACCGAGCGATAACGTAAGTTAGAGTATGATGTCCATCTATTTGCATTCGGGCCTCCATTGGCATGACTATTACATTAAGCATGCTGCAGCGAATAGAGTCACAACCGCCGAATGGCTAAACAGTATCAATCTCGGCTTACTTGCGTTTTTTGAACGGTCTGTTTGTCACTGCATACTGAATATGAAACTCTGGAAATATAACAATACTGAAGTCGAATTCATATGAGAAATAAATATGTAAACGAGGTGGGTCACAAATAGTTATGTACTTTAATCAAATGTTTGATCGAAGTAGGCTAGCGCTAGAAAAATAATTTTCCTAGAACGTAACCGTGATGGGGAAATGTTTAACAAGTAACGTTCTGGAATATAGGAAACAATATCATTCGATAATATCAACAGAGGCAATACAGGAGCTTTTCGCCAATCACACATTATTAACTGACTCGAAATTGGACAAAAATGTTTTAGAACTGATTGCTCTATAGCATTTCTGTCAGTTTAAAATCAAAATGATAGCAGGCGTCACACTCTAGAGTAGATTCTACCGTAATCCTCTTACCCATCTTTACACTGACATAACGATGAATATTTTTTCCACGAGATTTCGTTAGGTTACGAGCGGGAGTATGGAATGCATACTCTAAAGCAGAAGTCGTAATTGCTGAGGGCGCAGGTAAGCTTGTCATGAAATTGCCTCTTCACGATTTTGTCGTAAACTTACATAAGTCTAGACTATGAAGAGGCAATATCAAATTATGGTTGTACCAAATATCAATATATGGTTGTTTCAACAATTATGGTTGTTAAAACTATTGATTTACTCGCGGCCAAACACGTTATTTTCTTGCTCTTGTACGCGGATAAATGTGGTGCGCTTAGTTAACTCTTTTAACTTAGCTGCACCGACATAAGTACAAGTTGAACGCACACCACCAAGAATGTCAGAGATGGTGTCGTGAACGCTGCCACGGAAAGGTAGCAATACGGTTTTGCCTTCCGCTGCGCGGTATTTTGCAACGCCGCCAGAGTGCTTCGCCATTGCAGACTGTGACGACATGCCGTAGAACTTCATGTAGCTCACGCCCTCTTTTTCAAACACTTCGCCGCCAGACTCTTCATGGCCTGCTAGCATGCCACCAAGCATGACAAAATCAGCGCCACCACCAAAGGCTTTAGAAACGTCACCTGCGCATGTGCAGCCACCATCACCAATGATACACCCGCCTAATCCATGCGCCGCATCGGCACATTCAATAATGGCTGAAAGCTGAGGATAACCAACACCTGTTTTCACGCGAGTGGTACAAACCGAGCCCGGGCCGATACCAACTTTTACGATATCCGCACCCGCTAGAATGAGCTCTTCGCACATGTCTCCGGTGACAACATTACCAGCTGAGATCACTTTATCTGGAAATTGTGCACGCACGCGTTGTACGTAATCGACCAAGTGCTCAGAGTAGCCGTTAGCAATATCAACACAAATGAAAATCAGATCGTCACTAAGCGCCATGATATCTTTGGTTTTTTGAAAATCAGCATCAGATGTGCCAGTTGAAACCATCACATGCTTAAGTGTTGATGCATCGGCGTTTTTAACAAACTCAGCCCAATCAGCTACTGAGTAATGTTTATGAACCGCTGTCATTACCTCATGTTCAGCAAGTGATTTTGCCATAGCAAAACTGCCTACCGAGTCCATATTCGCCGCAATAACAGGCACGCCGGACCATTGACGCCCACTATGCTTGAATGTAAAATCGCGGGTTAAATTTACTTGAGAACGGCTTTTTAGTGTTGAACGCTTAGGGCGAAACAGGACATCTTTAAAACCTAACTTAAGTTCTTGTTCGATACGCATTATGTAATTCCTTGATTAATTGACCATTTGTGTCTCTTTTGCAGAGTGCGTAGTACCTTCGTTGGCAGACGTCAGTACATTTTGGACACAAAAAAACCGGAGCGTTGGCAGACGCTCCGGTTTTCAGCATTATAGGCCCGGATTTCTTATCGGCAAGTCTGATATTTGCATTTTTTTTGTGGTATTATCTCGAAACTTTCATATCCGACACTTCTCAAGTTTATCTCTCTCAAATACTCATCGTGTAAATTTTTATTTTTCAATACGTTATTAAAGAACGCATCATTTTAGCGAAAGCTTTCATACAATAAGCAAACGTTACCTTGTTCAGCATTGCGCCGAAAACGTGAGAGAAATCACACTCACAAAAGAGGTGACTCAGACATTTCTATCGGCGATTTTTATAGATTGTGGTGAATTTTTATCATTAATCCGTCCGTTTCCGATTTTAGTGACATCCCCCCGCAACTCCTATCATCCCAAAGACATAGTTATTTTATGGTTTATTTTCTGTGATATTAGGCGTATTTATAGTGAAAATTATAAGTCTAATTAGGAAGAGAACATGATCAACATTGCATTTTTCAGCGCAAAATCTTATGACGCGAGTTCTTTCTCAGAGGTCAGTGATACAAAGATCTTCTCGCTGCACTTTCACGATTTTCGACTCACCCCAACCACAGCTAAAATGTCCCAAGGATGCACTGTGGTGTGTGCCTTTGTGAATGACGACTTAAGTCGCCCAGTATTGAGCCAATTGTATGAAAATGGGACGAGGCTTATCGCAATGCGCTGTGCCGGATTTGATAAAGTCGATCTCGATGCTGCAAAAGAGCTGGGTATTCAAGTGGTGCGAGTGCCCGCATATTCACCAGAATCGGTGGCAGAGCACACGGTAGGAATGATGATGTGTTTGAATCGCCGCTTTCACAAGGCGTACCAACGTACCCGAGACGCTAACTTCTCATTAGAGGGGTTGGTCGGGTTTAACTTCTTCGGTAAAACCGCGGGAGTTGTTGGCACAGGAAAAATTGGTATTGCCACAATGCGCATTTTGAAAGGGTTGGGAATGAAGGTACTGTGCTTCGACCCTTATCAGAACCCTCTGGCGATTGAACTCGGTGCAACTTACTGCAGCCTTGAGGAAATCTACCAACAAAGTGATGTGATTACGCTTCACTGCCCAATGTCGCCAGAGAACTACCATTTACTCAACAGTCACGCATTTTCCCAAATGAAAGATGGCGTGATGATTGTAAACACCAGCCGAGGTGAATTACTCGATTCAGTTGCAGCAATTGAAGCACTGAAACAAGGTCGTATCGGCGCTCTTGGTTTAGATGTTTACGACAATGAAAAGGATCTTTTCTTCCAAGATAAGTCGAATGATGTGATTGTCGATGATGTATTCAGACGCCTATCGGCTTGCCACAATGTACTATTTACGGGACATCAAGCCTTTTTGACTGAAGATGCACTACACAATATCGCTCAGACAACTTTGGATAACATTCGTGCCTTTGCAAACAATCAACGTTGCGGAAATGAGCTTGTAACGCTTGATTAATTGAACCCATCACTAATATGAAGCCTCCTTGATGAAACACCAAAAGGAGGCTTCGAAATCATTAAAACCCTGATTCTATCAACGTATTTGTAAAGAGGCTAACGCTTCAGATGTGGCATCCTGTATTGATAAAAACAATGAGTTAATTTTACCCGTCGTGGTTCGCATCGGGTTTAAAGTAATGCTTTGGTACATATAATCGGCTTGCTGAGTGACAGGGCGAACATTACGACATTTGAAGAGATATGGGCGCTGCTGCCAAGTAATAAAACTACGACAACCTAAGTCATACACAGGTTTAGTTTTGAGCTTAAACCACTCTTGGGGGATTTCAGGAAACAGTTCAAAAATGGTTTTACCAATCGCATCGTGCCCTTGAATACCACTGTGGTGTGTCATGAATCCATTCCAGACTTGTACTTCATAGTCACGATTAATCACGACAAGCCCCATATCGACATTCTGCACCATATCCACCATCCAGTGGAACTGTTCAAATTCTGCAGGGAGATTCATCGTTAAAAATCCTCCATCAAGTACGATAATTTATTGTCTAGCAACGGAAGAGACTCATCGACAAACATAAAGAGCAAGTCACAGCGGATCGTTGTTTGATCAATGTTGTAGCTCACTTCAAACGTCATCGTTTTTTTAAATGATCCAGCGGTTGAATTGATCACAGAGTCAATGGAGATGTGTTGCCCAAGCAATACTGGAGAGCTTTGAAAAAAACGCACCTCCGATTGCTCGCCTAATCCATTCAGAAAAGAACCAACTAATATGTTTGATACATCCATTAACAGTTCTAATTCTTCAAGCTCTTCACTGTCTGCTGGCACTTTCATTAATTTTTTCAGGTCAGAAACACTGGAATCACTCAAGAGCACCAGTGCTTCACCTGCAATGCCTTCACCGCTAAAGCCTTGGCATACACCAGAAACTTGATCATTTTCCGCCAAGTCACGAAGTGCCATATGTAGCTCACTCACTTCAAAAATATTGACGTTTGGTAGCGGTAAATGAACAAATACATCAAAGTGTCGCGCCAGAGCATCAGCTGCTCGACCAATCGAAACGTTCGCAACTTCCATATAGATGTCACGACGTTTTAAGATAGGTAGTTCAACAGAGATAGGCGTAACGATACGAGGCTGTGTTGGCGGTTCGACTAACTCTCGTAGTACGCTATTTAACACGTCCTTATCAATCGGCTTTTGAATAAAAGCACGCGCCCCTAACGCCAATACTCGGTCTTTCGCTTTCGGCTGTATATCACCAGAAACAACAACAACAGGCGTTGTCATCCCTCTGCGTTGCATCTCTTCTAGCGTTCCGTAGCCGTCCAGTTCAGGCATAGTTAAATCGAGGAACATTAATTTAAAATCATGCTCTTCAAGATTTTTGATGCCATCTAAACCATGGACTGCGAAAGTAATATCGGCGTTTAGAGAGGCGGGAAGTGAACGAGCCATCTGCTTCCGAGCCAGTGCAGAGTCATCACAGATGAGTACGGGGAAAGACATGTAATCACCTTCTATTTATTAATTCGATAAATAGAGTGTATACCTAAACCTCGCGTAGATGCGAGTTGCGCAAAAAATTAATTAAAAAGTTTTAGGGGTTATAAAAGGCTACACACTCAAGCGAAACATCGGTTAGCAAGCAACAATGCTCGCTCATTTAAACCTCATAGTGAGGGCCAGAAGGTCAGTACAGCAATCCGCAACACAATAGCGGTAACAATGAATGCCACTCCCAAGCGGTACCACTTATATTCCTCAATTGACATGGGAATGCGACGATAAAACATCGTGATGACACCTTTCCAGTCATGGCTACGTTTACCATACCGCACAATACTCGTCACAATAAAAATGATACCCAGTATTAAGATAACTTTCTCTGTCCAAAATAATCCGATGCCCATAGTACTTCCTTGTTCAGGAGATAAATAATCATTGGTAATAGTGTATATCGAAAAGATGAGCGCCACTCTTGGACAAAAGTCTAAAGTGCAAAAGCACCAAAAGGGCCCAGTGAGGAAGCCCTTTTGCATTAACAGAAATAATTTAGTTCACTGTCACATTAACCATCTTACGCGTAAGTTACGCATAAAGACGCTATGTATTAAGTGCGCTACGCGTGATGCGCCGTTGTTTTAGAGATTGCAGAGGTTAATTTATCTCGATAACTGAACCAGAGGTATGTCACGACAATAGAGAAGAAGAGATACGACAAAGCAAAGATAAAAGGCGATGTGATCAATTGCGCCGATATCCCCCACGCAACACCGATAATAGTCACTGTCAATTTAGCAAGAAGCCCACAGATGAGAAGAAAAAGGGCAAACTCCGGCACTTTAGTACTTCGAAAAGCAAACCAGTAACAACTGCCTACTGCGAGTGACGCGATGTAAAGTCCAAGCAAAAATGAATGAAAGTGATCAGAAGAGGCCACACCCGCCGAGACAGACGCCATTAAAATCAGTATTAGTTTCATGTTGTAAACCTCTCTTTTTATGAGAAAGTATCCATTCATTTTCGAAAACTCAGTTTACATACATTTTCCTCCATTAAATAAGAATTTCAAGTTCAAAAAATAAGCAACTTTTCCTTATTGGCTTAGAATAAAATAATTGTTAATCAGTGGTTAACAACAAAAAACCCAAAAATTAGATGGGACAAGGCATTACCCAAAAAAACACTTCAAAATGGAACTAATTGTAACAATTATTTAACCGAGTAAATATTTCATTGAAAGTACAAATTTGTGATGCGTACAGCGCAACGTTCCGAGTTGTCGCCAAAACAACTTAAAGATGCTATTTGATAGGGAAAAATTGCCTCAGTTTTGAGGAGAGTCATTCAGCCCAAAAAGAGAGCCATTAAATAGGAAAGTAAACCTAACCCTTCTCCTCACTCAATGAACGTTGGCCAGTAATAAACGGCTTCAACCATCGAACTCATCTGACCACTAACTCTGGCTAAAACTTCAACTATGTCAATGGGTAATAGAATAGTAATGTTAATTTCAAGCCTCATCATAAGAAAATGCAACATAGAGCATAAAACCTAACAATTTTAAGAAAGTTTTTCGAGTTTTATCGAGTTATGATTGACAAGATAAAAGTTTGAACTAGACTTTGCACTAGCTAGAAAGCAGTTCTTTGTATACACATACGTCTCGTTGGATTACTTGTAACTCCCCCGTCGTGTCGTACGCAATAGCAATCTACTTTTCCACGCTATCCGCGCCGTATTCGGCTGTAAAATTTTTTTTGATTTTGGGTATAAAAATGGCTAACACAGTTACTGGTACAGTAAAATGGTTCAACGAAACTAAAGGTTTCGGTTTCATTCAACAAGAAAACGGTCCAGACGTATTCGCACACTTCAGCCAAATTAAAGGTGACGGTTTCCGCACTCTTGCTGAAGGTCAAAAGGTAGAGTTTGAAGTAGCTCAAGGTCAAAAAGGCCCTCAAGCTGAAAACATCCGCCTAGTATAATTTTTTACTAAGTATTCTAATAGCCAGCAATTTGCTGGCTATTTTCGTTTTTACCTCTTGGCATTCTTCCAATGGCTCTTAAACCGACAATCTATAAGTTCCGTATTGCGCTGACGGATACTAATCGCGATCATTATGACTCTTTAAATCTCACCATTGCTCAGCATCCTTCAGAAAGCAACGAACGAATGATGGCGCGCATTTTGGCGTTTTGTCTTAATGCTTCACCCGAGCTAACATTTACTAGAGGACTTTCTTCCATTGAAGAACCTGATCTCTGGCTAAAATCATTAGATGACCAAATTCAGCTCTGGATTGAAGTCGGCGAACCCGATGCTGATCGCATTAAAAAAGCCACACGGCTTGCAAAACAGGTGAAAGTCTACAGCTTTAACACGAAATCACAGGTTTGGTGGGAACAAAATAAGGGAAAGTTCTCTCACCTCAATGTCGATCTATTTCGCTTTGATGCTGCAGCGATTGAAAAACTCTCTACTTCCTTGAACCGAGGTATGGATATTTCAGTGATGATTAGTGGCTCTTCTATTTTTATTGATAGCGATAGCCATTCCGATGAAATTACTTGGCAAGCACTACAAATAAAAAGTGAGCATTAATTCCCAGCCCACTTTTCAGTATCTATACCCAAACAACTTGAAGTTGCAGGTAGACGGCAAGTGAGCTCATCCCCATGAGCATAGATAAACTATGTGATTGGGGTAAGCGAACGTAACCAACACCGCTGCAGCTTTAAATGGGAAGGGTATAGGCCCTTAAAAGAGCCTAGATTTAGATAGAGCTTTATACTTTATAAATAGGCGTGTGGGCCAAAGACTTCGTAATGGATACGCTCTCTTGCTACGCCAAGCAATTCAAGCTGTTCAACAATGAACTGCATAAAACCAACGGGGCCACAGATATAAAAATCCCCCTGTGTTAGCGGCAGTTGCTCACAAACTTCATGCAAGATCATAGAACCTTGCTTGGCTGGTGTTTGCTCACTTTCCAGATACCAGACCACTTGCTGCCATGATGGATGCACCGCCATTAATGTCGCGGTTTCATCAATAAAGGAGTGTTGTGATAAATTGTTGCAAGCATGCAGATACGTCACCTCTTTTTTTCCTACTGACGCAAGCTGTTGAAGTATGGCTTGCATCGGTGTTGCCCCGACACCTGCAGAGATAAGTACAACGGGAGCGAGCTTCTCAACATAGAAAAAATCACCCGCTGGCGCATAAAGTTTCACTCGACTGCCTTTTTCAACGTAATCATGTAAATAGTTAGAGACTGTCCCAGGATGTCCAGTATCCACGCCTTCACGCTTCACAGAAATGCGGTAGTTTTTTCCATTGGGTTTTTGTGACAAGGAATATTGACGAATTTCACTGTATGACGCACCTTCCGGCTTAAGTTCAATCCCAATATACTGACCAACCTGATAATCTAATACTGCTTTGCCATCAGCAGGCTCAAAGATAAAGCTAGTGACGAATTCAGACTCTTTCACTTTATCTTGCAACACAAACTCACGCGCATTCTCCCAACCACCGATCGCCTGCTTACGCTGTAAATACAACTCCCCTTCTCTATCAATAAAGACTTGCGCTAAAAAGAGATAAGCCGCCGTCCATGCTGCTTCAACGTCAGGAGTAAAGGCATCGACAGCAAGCTCTCGCAACGTTTCAATAAGGTGATGACCGACGATTTGATAGTGCTCTGGCTGAATGTTAAAGCTGGTGTGCTTTTGGGCAATACGTTCCACTGCACTGGTTAATGCGGCGAGATTTTCAATATTTTTCGCATACGCGGCAATCGCCTCAAACAGTGCAACGCCCTGACGGCCAGTATGTTGATGGGTCATATTAAAAATATCTTTTAGCTCAGGATTGTGAGTAAACATTCTCTGATAGAAATGAGCCGTAAGCGCTGGCCCGGCAGATTCAAGTAAAGGAATGGTACTTTTGACAATGGCGATGTGTTGATTATTGAGCATATTGAGCTTTCTCCTCAGATTTTATAAATGGCGAATTAGATTCGCTCTGATACTGAAGCTTGTATAGCACAAAGCATACCAACGTTAATCTATTGATTTTTAAATAAAAAATAAAAAATCATCAAATGATCAGGTCAAAATAACACTTCAAAAAATGTCATTATGACACTACAATATCCAAAAACATCACCTGAGTGCTTACCATGCAAGATTTTTCCATCTCTACCTTGATTGAAATGACCATAGGACTCGCAAGTGGTTTGAACGATCAAGATAGGTTCAATCGCCTGCTTGATGCGATTCGTAAAACCATTCAATGCGACTGTGTGATGCTGCTTTCACGCCAAGGTGATTTGTTAATCCCCCTTGCGATGCAAGGCTTGACTCGCGATACCTTAGGCCGACGCTTTTTAATTGATGAACATCCCCGCTTTCGTGAGATTTGCCACGCTGATGGGCCGGTTATTTTCGATGCGAATTCACCACTACCCGATCCTTTCGATGGTTTATTAATGGATCATGATGGCGACCTTCCCATGCACTCTTGTATGGGCCTACCCCTTTTATTTGGTGATAAACTGCTCGGTATATTGACGCTTGATAGCCTTAATCCCAACATGTTTGAGCATATTCCCAAACGCAGCCTAGAAGCGTTGTCGGCAATCGCGGCCTCTACCTTGAAAATGGCACTGACCTTTTCTCAACTTGAAGCACAAGCCAAACAATCACAGCAACGCTTAGAAGAGCTGAATGAAGAAGCATGGGACAGAGAAGGTGGAGAGATCATCGGTTCAAGTGCGTCGATGCTGGCCATGAAAGCCGATTTGGAAGTGGTCGCCCCTTCTAATTTCAACATTTTAATCCATGGTGAAACGGGTGTCGGTAAAGAGCTGGTCGCACGAACACTGCACCAACTATCAGCGCGTAAACGCCAACCTCTTATTTATGTCAACTGCGCCGCAATTCCAGAAAACTTGGTCGAAAGTGAACTATTTGGGCATGTCAAAGGAGCCTTTACTGGAGCAGAACGGCATCGCTTAGGCAAGTTTGCATTAGCCGACGGTGGAACCTTATTTCTCGATGAAATCGGTGAACTGCCACTGGCTGCCCAAAGCAAGATTTTACGTGCATTGCAGAACAATGAAATTCAGCCCGTAGGACAAGATCATGTCCAAACTATTGATGTACGGATATTGGCAGCGACAAATCGAGATTTAAAGCAAGAGGTGGAAGCGGGAAGATTCCGAGCCGATCTTTACCATCGACTCAGCGTATACCCTGTTCATATCCCTCCGCTAAGAGAGCGAAATGGTGACGTTACCTTGTTGGCAGGTTATTTTTTAGAGCAAGCGCGTCGCAAGCTCGGTATCACACAGCTCAAAATCGATCCCAACGCGCTGGCTGGGTTACTCAACTACTCATGGCCCGGTAATGTTCGCGAATTAGAACACGTGATCAACCGCGCAGCGCTGAAAGCACGAGCCAGACAAGGCTTACAAGCGTTGATCACCGTCAACAGCTACGACATAGGTGAGTTAGATTTCAGCCTACCTCTGGCTAACACGCAAAGTACGTTGAGCGACAAAGAGGTCACAGCGAAGGTGTGGCAACGTGGGCTGCGAGAAGCAACGGATGAATATCAGCGTAAATTGATCAGTGAAGCATTGACCCAATCCGATTTCAATTGGGCAAAAGCGGGAAGATTATTGCAAGTGGATCGCGCGAATCTCACTCGGCTTTCAAAACGCTTAGGGATTTCGGTGAAAAAAACACACGCAATTGAGCGTTAATCTCACTGTCATCACTAATATATCTTTTCTCACCCAGAGAGTCATTACAGGTAAGACGCTCACCATACTGTGTGAGCGCTCATTATTCGGCGGTTAGCTACCCACTTCACTCGGCAGCACTTCTGTTGCAACTAAAGCGCGTGGAAATGCGTTTTCATACGCTTGCATAAAGTCTTGGCGGATCAGTTGCTCTAAATGGTTGGCCCGCTCTGTTGGGCAAAAAATCATGAAATGCACGATCTGTTCTCCTGCGGCTGCGCTGCTGATCTGAATGTGCGGTTCAGCACTGGGCAAATCTACACCCGCATGTTTTTCAATCATGCTGTTATAGCGCCTTGCAACATCAATAAAGTGGGCAAAGTGGCTCTCAATCTTTTCATGCATAATCGGTAATAAAGGATACAAATTTACAAATTCAGGCACTACTATCGAAAAGTTATGAAACACATAACGCTTCATAAAATTAAGGTTTTTTACCGGAAACGAGAAAAACATACTGTTTGGCAAGGTCGCGGTTTTTCCGGTGTAGTGATATTGACCATGATTCAAATCGATTTCTTGGATCACGGTTGCCATCAAGTTGTGTTCGATCACTTCACCGCTCAGTTTTCCGACTTCAATCCAATCCCCGATACGAAATGAGCGAGAGCTCGCTCGCTGAATTGAACCCGTAAAACACAAGATGATCTCTTTTGATGCGACTACAATGGCGACCGCTATCGCCGTCACTGACAGTGCAAATTCGTTGATCTCCGATTGCCACAATACGAAGAGGATGACCAAAGTAAACGCAAAGGTGCCATTCTTGGTGCGTGACATCCATTTACGCTGCTTTTCGGTAATCAGTGCGACATCGCCACGAATTTGAGAAAGCACAACTCGCCGCGTCAAAATAATCAACGTCATGATTAAAATACTAAACACCAATTTATGAGTGATAAGAAAGTCCCACACCGCGACCACTTTCTCCATATCAATCCCCTTCTTTTATTTTTATGCATAATGATCAGCAACACATCTAAGCCAACTAGAGAGCAGCAGATTGAGATCGTGTTAGAAATTTTAGAAAGGTATTGTAACTGAGTGAATAGTTAACGTCGGCATAAGGCGCAATTATTATGCGCCCTGTCATAGCTTTGGAAGAGAAACTCCCTTTGAGATTGGCGAAAGGAAAAATTTGTTATCAGTGTTGATTCGCCAACGCTGTCTTTTCAGCCAGTTTTACAATCACGTTTACCGCTTGTTCCATCCCTTCAATGGTAATGAACTCATGAATACCATGAAAATTATAACCGCCAGTGAAAATATTAGGGCATGGCAGGCCCATGAATGAGAGCCTCGCACCATCCGTACCACCTCGAATAGGTTTGATCAGCGGTTCAACATCACAAGCAATCATGGCTTGTTTAGCCAGTTCAATGACTTGTGGATGAGGCTCGACCATCTCTTTCATATTGAAATAGCTGTCCGTCACAACCAACTCAACTCGTCCTTTCTCAAGACGGGCATTTAACTGGTCCACTTGCTGCTGCATAAACGCTTTACGAGCTTCCAAGCCTTCTCGTTCAAAGTCTCTAATAATGTAACCCAAGGTTGAGCGAGCCACACTCATCTCTGCGGATTTTAAATGGTAAAAGCCTTGATAGCCCTGCGTGGTCTCTGGGGTTTGATCGGCTGGCATCATAAGCTGAAATTGTGCGGCGATGTTGATGGCATTCACCATTTTATCTTTCGCGGTCCCAGGGTGAACATTCACGCCATAGCAAATAACATCAGCGCTCGCCGCATTGAAATTCTCATACTCCAACTCACCCACCGGGCCACCATCAATGGTATAAGCCCACTGTGCGCCAAACTTCTCCACATCAAATAAGTCCGCGCCCCGGCCGATCTCTTCATCGGGAGTGAAACCGATACAAATATCACCATGTGCGATGCTTGGGTCGGCAATTAACCTCTCAATGGCCGTCATAATTTCAGCGATGCCTGCCTTATTATCGGCACCAAGCAGTGTGGTGCCGTCAGTCGTGATCAGATTGTAACCATGCAGTTGATGCAAATCCGGGTATTGAATAGGTGACAGCACCTCATCCCCTTTACCTAAAGCAATGTCTCCACCTTGATAATTCTCCACAATTTGCGGCTTAACGTGTTTACCTGACGCGTCTGGCGCGGTATCCATATGTGCAATAAAACCAATCGCAGGAACAGGGTAATCAACATTCGATTGCAACTTCGCCATAACATAGCCGTGTTCATCAACCGTAGCATAGGTTAAGCCTAATGCGATTAATTCTTCATGCAGTGTATGGGCAAACGTCATTTGCCCTACTGAACTCGGGCAACGGCGGCTGGCAGGGTGAGATTGAGTATCAAAAGAGACATAACGCAAAAAGCGTTCAACAAGATTTTCCATAGCAAGCACTCAATAAGTTAGCATGTCAACGTATCGCCTATGTTGGGATACGCAGTTAATTGCAAGCTATACTACGCGCTCATCAGAAACGGAATTTGCTATAAATCAGCTTTTCAGCAATTACTGAGGTGTCAATCATTCAAAAAAGGGATCAAAAATGCCCACCGCAGTGAGCATTGAGAGAAGCAAACAGGGCGTTTAAAGCAGAATGAAAATGCCCGCTAGGCATGCACTCATTAAGTTAGCTAGCGTACCTGCAATCACCGCTTTAATACCTAAATTCGCGACTTCTGCACGGCGTTCAGGAGCGATAACCCCGATAGAGCCTAATTGGATCGCGATAGAACCAATATTGGCAAAGCCGCACAGAGCAAAAGTAATGATAACTTGGGTGTGTTCCGACAACAGCGCTTTGTGGTCAACAAAATCAATGAAAGCCACAAATTCGTTCATCACCACTTTTTGCCCAATGTAAGAGCCCGCCATCAAGACTTCATGGCTTGGTACACCAATCAACCAAGCCAGTGGTGAAAATAGATAACCGAACAGCAGTTGTAAGGTAATGCCGTTCAAACCCAATAACTCACCGAAACTTTCAAGCCCAGTGTTAACCATCGCAATCACGCTCACAAATGCAACCAGCATTGTACCGACGGCCACCGCCACTTTCATGCCATTCATCGCCCCGCTCGCCAGTGCGTCAATCACATTACTTTCTTGCGCTTTATCCATCTCAATATTGGTTTGATCAAGTGGAACATCGCGCTCTGGTACGATGATTTTTGCCATCATTAAACTGCCGGGTGCCGCCATAAAACTGGCTGCAATAAGGTATTTAAGCTCAACACCTAGACCGGCATAGCCACCCAACACGCTACCTGCGACAGAGGCCATACCTCCGGCCATGACGGCAAACAGTTCTGAACGTGTCATGCGCGACAAAAAGGGACGCACAAGCAGTGGAGATTCACCTTGTGAAAGGAAAATGTTACCCGTAGCAACCAGAGATTCTGCTTTGCTCGTACCTAAAAATTTTTGAATACCACCACCGATAAACTCGATGACTTTTTGCATGATACCAAGGTAATAAAGGGCAGAGATAAGAGCGCTGAAGAAAATGATGATAGGCAGAACACGAACAGCAAAAATAAATCCGGAATCGGCTAAATCACCGAATAGAAAGCGGATTCCTGCATCGGCGAAACCCAGCAAACTCGACACACCGCCGCTGATGCTGGCTAGTGCGCTTTGTCCCCATGGGAAGTAGAGCACCAGCGCGGCAAAACCAACTTGCAGCAATAAAGCACGTGATACGGTTTTCCAATTGATGAAAGATCGATTTTCAGAGAGCAGGTAGGCGCAAGCGATCAGCGCTAAAATGCCGACGAGGCCAAAAAGAATATTCATTGTATTTACCTAGTTTGAAATTTGGAAATAAGGGTAGAACCAAAAAACTTGGCAAAGGAGGAATCATTGTCCTTTTGCACAACAAAAGCATGACAAAAAGAGGGGTATGCGAACATATTGTTCATCTAAGATCACCTTATACAAGCAGAGGAACTTAGCTGGTCCAGTCCTTGGGGTCATTCACATTTCCGTGTGACGGCTTGTATGGGTTGAGCACCGGCTCATAACCGGGCGGAAAGTATAGCGAACAAAATGAGAGTTTCATCACATATTTTTACGCAAACGTTCAAGCGCTCATTTATTCGACAGTTATTCTAAAAAAACATCAAACACAGGCAAGATTGGATGGAAAACAAACAAAAAAAATATGGAATTTTCATCACAAATTTAAACTAATTTAACTATATAAAAACGAATAATTGGTATTTCTGCACTTTGCCAACTAGCTTTAAGAGAGTCACTTTCAAGAGACTGAAACGGTTTCGAATAAAAATCACTAGCAACGTCACGCCTCTTGCGGTCAACACTGACCCAAGAGGCATTTTTATTGGACAAAGTCACTGTAGTGCAACAGCGTGAGGCGAAAACTAGTTTACAACCTCAATATCGGTTTCAGGAATACAACAACACGCTAAAGCGAAACCAAGATGACGTTCATGCTCAGGCAGTGCTGGCACGTCAGGTTGATGCACTTTGCCCGACTGCACAGTCACCTTGCACGCGCCACAAAACCCTGCTCGGCAACTGTTGGCAATCGCAATGCCAGCGGCTTCGGCTTGATCTAATAAGGTCGTTTGGTTATTACCCTCAAATACATGGCCATTGACGCTCAGTTGTAACGTTTTCAGCTCAGCTGCGACAGTGTGCGCCACACCAAACGCTTCTTGGTGGTAAGATTCTTCCGCAAGCCCTTTTTTTAACAATAAGCTTTTTGCTTTCTGCATAAAACCATCAGGCCCACACACAAACACTTGGCGAGCAGTCACATGTTGGATTTGCTTAAGATGGGATAAAGAGAGCCGGCCTTTCAGGCCAAACCAATCTACTGGAGCTTGAGTAAGCGAAATGAAGACTTTCAACCCCGAATGTCGCTGCTTAAGCGCTTCAAGTTCAACACGGCAAGGAATATCCTCAACGCTGCGACATTGATGATAAAAGACCACATCTTGAATTTGTTGATTATCGGCAAGATAGCGCAACATCGATAACATAGGCGTCACGCCACTTCCAGCCGACAACAGTAACAACGGTTGTTGGTGCTGAGTCGACAGATGAAACGAGCCATCCGGTGATTGTGTGGTCAATGTACTTCCTACCTGCAAGTGATCAAACAACCAGTTAGAAACTCTACCGCCATCAATACGTTTGACTGAAATCGCTAACCGACCCGGGCGCGATGGGCTAGATGACAAAGTGTAGCGGCGCGCCACGTTCTCGCCATCGATCACAACTTCGATTGGTAGGTGCTGCCCAGGTTGATAATTTGGCATTTCACCCTTTTTCGGCTCTAGCCAGAACGTGACAAAATCACGCGCAATCGCTTCACGCTCAACACAGGTCATCACATGGTGACTCATGCCCAAATCTCGATAAAACTCTTTCTCTTTGTACTCAAGCACCTCAACGCTGTCGCCAACTCGAATCATCCCCTCATTTTTTGCGACTAAATTTTGCCCAAAAAACACCCCACCTCTTTCGTTAGCACGAAATTGTGACAAGGTTCTTAGCGGCTCTTTGGTTGGACGAAAAGCCCCTTTATTCACATCAACAGTAGTGAGAATACAGCGTTCGCAAGGTTTTACCGCTTCAAATTCTACCTCACCAATTCGGATCCGCTTCCAGCTGTCTTCAGCGAAAGGCTCATCGGTTCGTACCACTAGATTGGTACGAAATTGATCCATGCTGTGCACTTCAGGGCTGCGGCGATTAAGTTCATCAAGTGAAGCTTGGCTGATGACCAGCACTGGATAGCCATCAGCAAAACTAACATTGTGACCCACTTTTTCACGCATTCGGTTTGATTGCTCTCCGGTAAACAGCAACTCAACACGCTGGCCTAACACTTGGCTAAACCAATCATCCGCTTCATCGGTTGTGGTGTAAGCGGTAAAGTTGTCATCCCACACTTGCGCTGGGGAAGGTTGCATTTTGAAATCTGCATAACGCAGTTTTAATGGAGATTGGTTCGCCGCCGTGAAGATCAAACCATCCGCAACCAGTATTGAATTCACCTTAACCATATTTGGATACTTACGTGCAGTGACCATTGAACCATCAGCTAACGCGATCATAAAGCGCCGATCAAAAGCCAGCCCCTGTTTTTCAACCCAAGCGGTGGACTGCGAGAGGCCACCTATCGATTTGACTGGGTAAACGTTAATTTGTGAGAGTTGAGCTGACGACATGGCCTATCCTTATGCTTTTTTGAAGGTATTTTTATAACGCGATGATAATGGAAATCGCCAAAGCTGGCTAACCCTATGGAAAATAAAAGGATGAAATTCACCCCTGTTTCCTCTATCATCCTGTCGCTTAAACGTAAGCGATTGCGCGCACATTAAAAGCGAAGCCCGTTTAAGCTCCAATCAATTTATTTTCCGGTGGGAGCAACCAATGAAAACATTAACGATTACTCGTCCAGACGACTGGCATGTTCACTTACGTGATGGTGATGTGTTGGCCGATACAGTACGAGACATCAGTCGCTACAACGGCCGCGCACTGATCATGCCCAATACGGTCCCGCCGATCACCACCACAGAATTAGCATTAGCGTACCAACAGCGCATCATGGCGCAAAAACCACGTGATTCTTTCAAGCCACTCATGGCGCTTTATCTCACCGATAACACGACACCTGATGAGATCCGCAAAGCCAAAGCTTCTGGCGCTGTCGTGGCAGCCAAACTTTATCCGGCTGGGGCGACCACCAATTCAGATTCTGGCGTAACCTGCGCTCAAAATATTTACCCAGTATTAGAAGCGATGCAAGACGTTGGCATGCTGCTGCTGATTCATGGCGAAGTAACCGCTCACGATGTGGATATTTTTGACCGAGAAAAAGCCTTCCTCGATACAGTGCTTGCTCCTATTGTTAATGATTTCCCAAATCTGAAAATAGTGTTAGAACACATCACCACCGCCGATGCTGCCGAGTTTGTACAAAATGCGAACCAGAATGTAGCGGCGACGATCACGGCGCATCATCTACTGTATAACCGTAATCACATGCTCGCTGGTGGTATTCGCCCTCATTTTTACTGTTTGCCAATCCTTAAGCGCAACACCCACCAGCTTGCGCTGATTCAGGCAGCGACATCGGGCAATAAGAAATTTTTCTTGGGTACTGATTCTGCGCCTCATGCCAAAGGCAAAAAAGAAGCCGCTTGCGGCTGCGCTGGATCGTACACAGCGCACGCAGCCTTAGAGTTATACGCAGAGGTGTTTGAGCAAGTTGGTAAAATTGACAACCTTGAAGCGTTTGCCAGTCACAATGGCCCTGATTTTTACGGCCTACCCCGTAATAACGACACCGTTACTTTGGTCAAAGAAGAGTGGCCAGTTGCTGAAAGTATGCCATTTGGCTCAGATATTGTGGTGCCGATCCGCGCCGGTGAAACGGTCGCGTGGGCAGTAAAATAGCTCATTAATGCATCAAAAAGGGAAGCCGCGGCTTCCCTCTCTTTATCATTATCATTTTTGCACCACACAGCGCTTATCTCAGCTTAGGCTGACGCTCTAACAGCACCATCACTTCGCTATGATCGGTATGTGGAAACATATCAAACCATTGCAGTTTTTTGGGTAAGTAGCCCACCATACCTTGCATATCAGTGATCAGCGTTTGCGGGTTACAGCTTGAGTAAATGATGTGTTTGGGTGATAAAGCCACCAATCGCTCAACTAATTCAGCTCCTAAACCACGACGCGGAGGGTTGACTAGCACTAGCTCAGGCGCGGTTGATTGAGCTTGTGAGAATTGGGCAGAATCCAGCGCAGCAAAGTCTAAATTGGTAATGCCCATCGTCTTGGCAGAGCGTTTAGCACTGGCGATCGCTTCTGGTTCAATTTCAATTCCTGTGACTGCCGTAGTTGGACTGGCACAATGTAGGGCAAAACCGCCCACGCCACAAAACAGATCCCACATGTGACTTGGGTTTATCTCTCTCACCCAATCACGCGCCGCCGCGTACAACTGCTTCGCTACATGCGGGTTGGTTTGGAAAAAACTTTTCGGGCGGATAACCATAGGCACCTGATTAAACTGCTCAATCAAATACTCACGCTCGGTTAAAAAAATCTCTTCTTCACCTTCTAGGCGCGCCATGTGGATGGGTTGAAGGTTAACTGAGACGACGCGAATGGTTGGAAACTGCGCCTGAAGCCGCGCGAGGTTTTGCTCAACTCGGCCTAAAGCTTCGCGGCTTCTCAGTACGAAACGCAGCATAAACTCACCTGAATATTCGCTGCGTGTGAGCAATATGTATTTGAGTTCGCCTTTCTTCTTGGCTTTATTATAGGGAGGAATACCCGAGCTACGGATCCAATCTTGTAGATAAGTTAATAGCGCTTGTGTCTCTTGTGGGTAGAGAGCACATTGCACTAACGACACGGGCGTTGATTGCCCATCAACCATGGATTCAACACCCAAGATCGGTGCATGAGCCGCACCAAGAGTCACCATTTTCGCTTTGTTACGAAAACCCGTCTCTTCACTTATGACAGGTTCTAGCCACTGCTGTGGCATCTGCGTTGAAAACAGCGCTTTTAGTGCCAAATCTTTGCGCTTCACCTGCTCTGAATAAGAAACCGCGCAATGAGTACAAGAACGGCACAGCTGTTGATCAAAAAACGCACACTGCATAATGGGAACTGCCAAAAACGAAAAGCGCTAGTCTATTCGTCTGCGGGCAAATCACCATTCAATATGATTATCATCACCATAAAAAAAATTAATGGGACGGTTTCAATTTACTCACCATCCCCCACACTGCAACCACAGCCAGCCCGGCGAGTAAACCAACGAAACCATTAAGCAAGGTTGGCATCACTACTGTTAATAAAGAGAGTTCAGCAACGGCTGCAATCACAGGTTCAAGCACGTGGTGAATAAAAGGGACGTTGTGCACTACAATGCCACCGCCCACTAAAAACATCGCGGCGGTACCCACTACAGTTAATGCTTTCATGAGCTTAGGCGCGAAACTGATCAACCCTTTACCAAAGCGAGCACGCAGCCCTGCGCCATCTGAAGTGCGCTCTAGGTAGAAACCTAAATCGTCCAATTTCACAATGCCCGCCACCAAACCATAAACGCCGATGGTCATGACCACTGCAATCAAACTCACCACTAAAATTTGTGTCACCATGCTATGGCCTTGCACTGTCCCCAACGCAATTACGATGATCTCGGCCGATAAAATAAAATCGGTCCGAATCGCACCAGCGACTTTACGTTTTTCATAGTCATCAATCGATACGTCAGTGAGCATGCGCTCATCCGCATCAGCGGTGCTGTGATGGCTGGAGTGAAACACTTTTTCTAAGATTTTTTCTGCCCCTTCAAAGCAGAGAAAAAGTCCACCGACTAACAAGAGCGGCATTATCAGCCAAGGGGCTAATGAGCTCATCAGCAAGGCGGCGGGAACCAAAATTAATTTGTTGCGAAATGAGCCTTTAGCCACTGCCCATACCACTGGGATCTCTCGTTCAGCGGCAACACCAGACACCTGCTGAGCATTGAGCGCCAAGTCATCCCCCAATACGCCTGCCGTTTTTTTCGCGGCCATTTTTGACATCAACGCCACATCATCGAGCACGGTTGCAATATCATCAAGAAGGGTAAGTAAGCTCGCGCCTGCCATGCAAATTCTCTCTTATTCATTTTCATTATTCAAAGCGTGACAAAATGTAACACCAAGCGCTGATGAAGGGAAACACAGCGATGAGAATCCCACCAACAGTGCTGACGCTTCAAGTAGCAAAGCAGTAAAGAACACTAGCTCAGTGACTGAGTATATTCGGCTGGCAATTGAGCCAGAGCACTCTGTAACGCGGCTAAGCAGTCAGGATCAATGGCAGTATGTAGATTCTCTTGCATGATCAAAAGTGCTTTATCAATTGGCATCGCGGAGCGATAAGGGCGTTCCGCGCTGAGAGCATCAAAAATATCGGCCGTCGTGATGATTCGAGTCATCACGCTGATCTCATCACCGTTTACACCACGCGGATAGCCAGTACCATCGAGTTTCTCATGATGCGCCCCTGCCATACGTGCCAACGTCTTAAAGGGCGATAATTTCCGCAAGATTTGTTCAGTAAATGCGGCATGCGCCTGAACGGCTTTCCACTCCATATCGTCTAACTTACCGGGTTTATCTAAAATGGCATTACTGACCCCTAACTTACCAATGTCGTGCAGTAATGCCGCGCGTCTCAACCAAGATCGATCAGTTTCCGAAATGGCTAATTGTCGTGCGATTAAATCAGTATACACAGCCACTCGTTCACTGTGCCCTGCGGTATAGGGGCTTTTTGCATCAACAATCTTGCCAAATGCCGTGACGATACAGTCTAAATACGCTTCATCCAAAGGCTGATGCGCTTGTGCCGGTGGTAAATGCATCACTCGTTGGCTGATATCAGGGGCTTTGAGGCTAGCCACAAAGTGCGGGTTATCCACCAACTGCTCAATAATCTCAACCAATTGTGGGTCAAACCATACACCACTACGCTCTGTAACCTCGCGTATTGCTTCGTCCAAATCATGTTCCATTTGAAAAACGTCAAACACTTGAGCTAATAACGCAATCCGCGAGAAAAGGGGGATGGCTTCACCTTTTAGTTGTTGAGGGCGCCCTTGACCATTCCAATGTTCATCCAGTGAGTGGATCCCCTGCGCGACGACTTCGCTAAATCGCAACTCTCGCGCCACATCAGCCCCACGAGTACAACGAGTTTGAATAAGCTCTTGTGCATAATCATTACCATTTTTCAAAATGTCGATGGTAGTTAAAATACGCTCTGCCCAGCTCTGCTCTGAACCGGTATTTTTGACGATAAAGTTAATCACACTCGATAGACTGGTTCCGACGGTTTTATAACGCCGTTTGAAAGCGAGGTCATCAGTGGCATACAACTCGCAAATTCGCGCGGCGTTGCTACTGCAGCCCGCATCTTTCAATAGCAAGGTAAAAAACAGATCATGCAGCTCAGCCTGATCGAGCTCTAATTGCATGCCAATATGCATACCAACCCAGCAACAACGAATGCAGTGCTCCGGTGGTTGGCCTTCCGTCATGTCTAAGGCGGTCGTTAGCGAAATCATTAGTTCAGAAAGGGGGAAACTATTCTCCAATCGTGTTCTCACTCAATTGCATTGGTCTGGTTGCAGTTTAGATGTGACCGTTCGGTTTAGCCAATGATTTACCTCAGTTATCAGGCCAGAGTTGGACTATTTCCTTGCTCTAACAAACCTACATTGCCCAAAAACAGGTTGAGGTAATGAACCCTGTTAACGGGCTGTGGTAAATCCAGCTTGGTATTTTTGATTGCTCTTAACACTCACACCTCTTACTCTGTGGGCAACTAGTCAGAAAGGAACCCTCATGTACTCTGTTTATACTTATCCTATCGGTACGCCAGGCACACCTTGGCAAGCAGCAGAACGCGAAGCGTGGCTCGCACAAACGACGATTAAACGAGAATATCAGCAAGAAGTCGTGCCGAAAATTAACGCTTTGGCAACGGATTTTGAGGTAGAGCAATACGGTGCACTATCAATAGACAAAGATCGCTACCCATTATTTGCCTTAAAAAGCCGCTCATGGAACCCTGACAAACCAACGGTGTTGATCACAGGTGGCGTACACGGTTACGAAACCAGTGGAGTACACGGCGCGTTGCAGTTTTTAGCGACTCAAGCACAGCAGTATCAATCTCATTTCAACATTGCCGTTGCCCCGTGCGTAAGCCCTTGGGGCTATGAAACGATCAATCGTTGGAACCCATCAGCGCTTGACCCTAATCGCTCATTTTACGCCAATAGCCCAGCCGAAGAGTCGGCAAGCTTAATACGCTGGGTCGCAAGCTTAGGTGACGTGCTGGTGCATATTGATTTGCATGAAACTACAGACAGTGATGAAAGCGAGTTTCGCCCTGCACTAGCAGCGCGCGATGGGATTAGATATGAAGCCGATACGATTCCCGATGGGTTTTATACTGTCGGCGATACGGAAAATCCGCAGCCAGAATTCCAAGCAGCCATTATTGAATCGGTACGTAAAGTCACGCACATTGCACCAGCCGATAGTAAAGGCGAGATCATCGGCTCTCCCATCACTCAAGAGGGAGTAATTAACTACTCCATGAAAGCGTTAGGGTTATGCGGTGGCATCACAAATTGCTACTTCGGCACCACCACCGAAGTGTACCCAGATAGCCCAAAAGTCACAGCGCAAGAGTGTAATGACGCACAAGTCGCCGCCATTGTTGGCGCTTTGGACTACGTGTGCCGCTAAAACGATAAAACACCCAACCACCTATGTCATGGATTCATGAGTAATAGACGTTGTAAAAAATTACCAAATTAAGTCTAAGGCACTTCTTTATAGTTTGATCAGGATGAAGTGCCTCCTACATACGCTTAAGCAATATTATAACAAGCGATTTTTATACTGTTCCGGCGTTTGGCCGGAGTATTTTTTAAACATGGTAATAAAAGGACTGGCTTGGTTGTAGCCAAGAGTTAATGCTACCTCTTTCACTGAATGTCCTGTGCGCAGTAAATCCATGGAATAGAGATAGCGTACTCTTAATCGCCATTCGGTAAAACTCATCCCGAGTTCCGTTTGGCAATGACGCGCTAATGTTCGCTCTGTGGTATGTACTTTTTCAGCCCACAAAGCCAATGTCGTATCATCGGTCGGGTTTTCTTCTACCGCCGCTAAAATCGGGGCTAAATATTTGTGATTAGTGGAAGGCAAAAAATGATGCTGCGTTTCTTGCGTTGCCAATTGGTCGAGCAATACTTGAACTAAACGTTTATCTTGCGCGTTTTGAGCCACACTGATTTCACGCGATCGAAAATCCTCAATGATGGCAGAAACGATGGGCGTCACTTTTATCAAACTGGTGTGCCTGGGAAAACCATGGGTGAGAGCCCGATCAATATTGAGCGAACAATATTCAATTGGCTTACGATTATAGCTGCAGTGTTTCACCCCCGCAGGAACCCAAATCGCTAGATGAGGCGGTGCGAGAAATCGCGTTTCTTGCGCTTCCATTTCCAAAATCCCGCCGGAAATTAGCTGCACTTGTCCCCATGGATGGCTATGAGTTCGCGTTTCTGTGTTTGACAAAAACGCATCGAAATTCATAAAGACATCCGATGGCGCACTGTCAATCGATAGTGAAGGGTGAAGATTTCTGGGCGCTTTTTTCAAACTTGTCTTCCTATCGCTCGCAATGTCGTTTTGGAGATATATATAATTATAGAGACCTGCCACACTATACTTCACAGCACAATTTGCGACGAGGCTCACATGGTATATCTTCTTCCACTATTCACGGTTCTAATTTGGGGTGGTAACTCTATCATCAACAAGCTCGCCGCAGAAACCATTGAACCAAGTGCGATGAGTTTTTATCGCTGGTTTGTCGCGATGCTGTTGCTAACCCCCTTTTGCTTACCTACCGTGATCCGCCAATGGGTAATCATCAAGCCCCATTTAACTAAACTGGCTTTTTTAGCCATGTTAGGCATGGTACTGAATCAGTCTCTTGGCTATTACGCAGGGCTAACGACTACTGCATCAAATATGTCGTTGATCACTTCGCTGGTACCACTGCTCAGTGTGTTCATCAGCGTTCCTCTGCTCCATAAGCGCATTTCAGCTTTGAGTGTTGTCGGAGGAGTCCTCTCTCTCGCAGGGCTTGCTTTTATGCTAGGTCAAGGCGATATGAGCTTCTTCTTGCATCAAGATATTACACATGGTGATGCATTAATGGTGGTGGCTGCAACCGTTTACGCACTTTATTGTGTGTTACTTAAACGGTGGAAAATGCCGCTAAGCAATTGGACGCTTATTTATATGCAAGGGTTGTTTGCTGTCTTAATGCTGACACCATTATGGTTGACCAGTGAACATCTCCTACCCACGGAAGGCTCGCTGCCCCTAATCGCTTACGCTTCTGTCGCTGCATCCTTGTTGGCTCCATGGATGTGGGTAAAAGCGATCGACTTAATTGGTGCAGACTCTAGTGCGATGTTTATGAATTTGTTACCTGTGGTGGCGGTTTCGCTTGCCACAACCCTGTTAGGTGAAACAGTGCAAAACTACCATCTTTTAGGTGGAACGATGGTAATTTCCGGGGTTATTTTATCCCAAATAAAACTGACAAAAAGCCGTACAACAGCTATCGAGGGCGCAATACAACCATAAAATTGAGCATCTAGCATCGATTCGAGCTATGTTTATGGAAGAAGAATAAAAATAAACAAAAATGAAATGTATTGAGGGATCCTTTACGTCAGATCCGTTAGGCAACCTAGCAAATTTGGTGGCCAGATAATGATTCTTGATAACATCGAAGATGTGTATAGCAATAATTTGTTTGCCTTGCATGAGCTTGTTCTCAACGAGCTCGGTTCATACGTATTCGTAAAAAACCGTCAAGGTGAGTATCTGTATGCAAATCAGCTAACACTTAAACTGTTTGGCACAGCTTTGGAAGAACTCAGAGGCAAAACTGATCATGATTTTTTTCAAGATGACCTACTCGCCGATATTTTACACAGCGATCAAATGGTATTTGATACCAAACAGCCTTTCATCAGTGAAGAACGTGCACAAGCAAAATTCGATACCAAAGTACGCGTCTACCGCGCAATAAAGAAACCTATTCTAAGTACACAAACGGGTGAAGTGATTGGCCTTATCGGTGTTTCTACTGAGATTACCGATATTGTTGAACTGCGAGAACAGCTTCACACTCTGGCCAATACCGATGACTTAACGCAGCTCTACAATCGCCGCAAGTTGTGGCGAGAAGCGTGTAATGAATTTACGTTGGCTCAGCGTGATCATTATCCGATAAGTTGTATCGCGATTGATATCGACAACTTCAAGTTAGTAAACGATACTTATGGCCACCAGCGAGGAGATGATGTGATTTGGCAGTTAGCAGAGATAGCGAGAAAGCACACACGCCATGGCGATGCCTGCGGTAGAATTGGTGGTGAAGAGTTTCTGATTGTTCTGCATAAGGCGAATGCGCATGAGGCCTTTCAAGTGGCAGATCGTTTACGTAAAGAATTTTATGCATACGCATTTTTTGACAACGGCGCACACTTTAGTATCAGTTGCGGTATCTCTGAAATTGCGGGCAACGATGCCGATTTTTTCGAAATTTATCGCCGCTCAGACAAAGCACTTTATAAAGCCAAGCTCGCTGGACGGAATCAATGTGCCACATTCCAAGAAACATAACTATGTTCCATAAAGGGCCTATAATGTTCGTTTAATGTGAATTATCACTTAAAACGAGCAAATACTCGTGTATCCCATTCACTAATGATTGAATTTGGTCGATTAAACCGTACACTCACAAAGTCGTAGTGCCTTACGCAAAGTAAGCATTCAAGGTATTGACCTATTTAAGCTTCAATGAATAAGGATATTTAAGGTGAAAGCAGTTAAACGCCATCAAGAAATTATCGAATTAGTTCAAACACACGGATTTGTGAGTACCGATGATTTAGTCGAGCGATTCAATGTCAGCCCACAAACCATCCGCCGAGATCTCAACGAACTTGCAGATGCCAATAAGTTACGACGCAATCACGGCGGCGCCACCATCGCGTCTAGTTCTGAAAACTCCTCTTACCACACTCGCCAAGTAACTTATCAGCAAGAAAAAGAGAAAGTGGCTGCCGAGCTAGTCAAACACATTCCCGATGGCGCAACGCTCTTTATCGACATAGGTACGACACCTGAAGCTATCGCTCGGGCATTAATGCTCAATCACGAAAATCTGCGCATTGTCACCAACAACATTAACGTGGCGACGATTTTAATGGCCAAACCGGATTTCAATGTCATCTTAGCGGGCGGTGAAGTGCGTAATAAAGACGGTGGCGTGACGGGTGAAGCCACTTTGGATTTCATTTCACAATTTCGTCTCGATTTCGGTATTTTAGGGATTAGCGGCATTGACTATGATGGCTCACTTTTAGATTTCGATTATCACGAAGTGAGAGTCAAACGGGCGATCATCGAAAATAGTCGCTGTGTTTATCTCGGTGTCGACCACAGCAAATTCGGACGTAATGCCATGGTTAAGCTAGGCACAATTGCCGACGTAGATTTGATCATTACCAATGCTCAACCACCAGAAGAAATTGATGCATTCGCTCGTGAAAATGAAGTAACCATTCAGGTGGTATAGATAGATTGAGGCCAAAACCGACATTTGAACTAGATTTTCCCGCCAAATAGATAAACTATTTCATTATTTGCTCGTACTGTTACGGTTTTTTTTGATATAAGTGCCAATATAGTACGACGCAATTTAGAACTTTCGGCTTATGTACAAAATTCTGAGACTGATCCAAGAGAACCAACAAATCACTAGCCACGATGATTTGGAAAATGTACTCAATGGGCTCAATAACTTAATTGGTCATGAATTTTTCCTCTTTGGCCTCTCTTTTCAACCCACGTTAAAAACCAGTGAAACGCTTGTCACGGACAATTACCCCAATAGCTGGCGACAGCAATATGATGAATCCGGCTTCATGCATATCGATCCGATTGTCAAATACAGCATTACCAATTTTTTGCCCATTCGCTGGGATGACGCTAAGCGGGTCAATGATGATGGACGAGTCATTTTCGAAGAGGCGCGTTGCAATGGACTCAAAGCGGGATTTAGCATTCCAATCCATGGGCTTAGGGGGGAATTTGGCATGATAAGTTTTGCAACCTCAGATACCAAGTCTTACGATTTGAATCAACAAAGTATCCATACTTCACAGCTCATTGTACCGTTACTGGCTCATAATATTGGCAACATCACCCGTTACCATAAAGACGCAAAACCGAGAGCGGTGCTCACCGCACGTGAAGTACAATGCTTAGCTTGGGCGGCCGAAGGCAAAAGCGCTTGGGAAATTGCCACGATTATTAATACGTCAGAACGTACCGTGAAGTTCCATTTCAGTAATGCTTGTAAAAAGCTTGGCGCGACGAATCGCTACCAAGCGATCACTAAAGCTATTTTAGGTGGCTATATCAATCCCTATTTATAAGGCTTATGCATTGACACTTGCACGATATGCTTCATTCATTGGAATATGCAAAGCGACAGAACGTGTACTTCCCAAAAGATGTACTTTTTTATCACCGAGTCTTTCGCATGGGATCCCCATCCGCTTAATCAATTTTTCCACACTGGCCGATGTGACCGTTACATAAGCATTGATGTGATATTGCTGGGCGTGATGATACAGCGACTGAAACATCTGCAGCGTAACATTACTCACGCCGCCCAATTGCGCCGAATGATCTTTATCGACCGCAAAACGACTCAGCTCATAAATCTCCTTTGCTTTGGGTGCTTGCTGCACACCGAGTAATTCCGAAAAAGTATCTTTAAGCATATAACGCGACGTCGTTGGCAAAATTCGCCAACACCCCACTAAATGACCCTGTTCCTCTTTGGCATACAAATAGTGTGCTTCTGGAACGTCGTACTCATCAGTCTCCATTTCTCGATTTGTTTTTAGCTCCCACTGCAAGCGTTGCGAAAAAACTTTATAGCGTAACTTCAGCAATGACACATAATCAGCTTGAGGGACACTTTGAAAGGTATGTGAATAAATTGAAATAGTCATGTGACTTCTCCTTAGGTTATTGGAGAAATCACGCTAAACAATCTCATCAGAGATAGAACCTGTTCGATCGAACAGTTACGTCGAAATACTGTTTAAACTATTATTAACGCAACTGAATAACTAACGCTCAGTTGGCTCAATAAGGTACAACATAAAGTAAATAACTCGTACCGCTCGGCTTTAAAAATCCTCTTAGGCAACTAAGAGGATTTTTTATATCTGCTGCATTCAAAATAATATTGCAGTTTGGTTAACGCTTTGTTATTTATGATTCCGTTAATAAAAAACAAGGATTCCCCAATGAGTAGTGGCCAACGTGCAATAACTTTGCGTTTTTTAGCAGAGCCCGGTGATGTGAATTTTGGTGGTAAAGTCCACGGTGGTGCTGTCATGAAATGGATAGATCTAGCGGCCTATGCATGCTCAGCAGGCTGGAGCGGTAAATATTGCATCACCGCTTATGCTGGAGGGATCCGCTTTGTCGCTCCTATCCACGTAGGGAACCTCGTTGAAGTCAGCGCAAAAGTCATTTATACGGGAACGAGCTCAATGCATATTGCCATTGATGTGCAAGCGAGTGATCCAAAAGAGTTGAAAAACCAGCTGACTACCCATTGTATTGTCATCATGGTGGCTGTCGATGGGCAAGGCAAGCCCACCCCTATACCCGAATGGGTGCCGCAAACAGCAGAAGATATTGCCCTACGCCAATCAGCGATACGCTTAATGAACATGCGTAAAGAGATAGGGGAAGAGATGGAAGCTCACGTTAAGTACTTAAAATAACCACCTATGATACGCTCAGTTGTCATTTTTTCTTCATCTTTATCTGCTTAAATCGAGCCCTCTGAAATTTTGCATCGATGATAGGAAAAGACTTTGACTCTCAGAGAGATTACCTTGAGCGAATCGACGTTAGTCGACCCAAAGTCAATTGAGTATCACTGGGTCCGAACGCTTTACGTTGAAGGCTACCAGCCCCAAGAAATTAACCACTATATCCGTGCCTGCTTTGGCGGAGATGATACCTTCGCCGATCTGTTTCGCCGCGTTGCGTTGCAACAAGAGAGTTTGTATGTCCTTTTGCAATACTTAGGCTGCGCCCCTTCTAGCCGTGAGTTCTAATTTTTTAGCTTTCCTTTACGACGTTACACGAAGATTTCAGATGTGAGTCGCATCCAAACACCATTTCACTTTTGAGACATTCAATTCATCATATACTGCATGTGCGTTACCAATAGCACCCTTTAATACAGATATAAAAAAACCCAAGCAATGCTCGGGTCTTGGTTACAAAAACTGTTAGTTTGTTGGATAGTAAGGAATAAAGCTAACAGCCAGCTATGCGTAACGCCAGATTTGCATATTACTTAACTGATCGGCGGCCAAACCAAATACGTTAAGCTAATACAATATGGGCGACCTCACGGTCGCCCTATCGTTATTATCCTTTCACACCACCGGCCGTAAGTCCTCCGACTAACCAGCGCTGTGCAAGCAAAAATACGACAGTGATAGGTAAAGCAGACAACACTGCTGCTGCTGCAAAATCTCCCCACAAATAGTTCTGAGGATAAAGATACTGCTGCATACCCACCGCTAATGTATATGAGTTTACATCAGAAAGTAGCAAAGATGCCACTGGTACTTCACCAACCACCCCAATAAACGAGAGAATAAACACAACCGCAAGAATCGGCACAGAGAGTGGTAGCAGCACCAGTCTAAAGGCTTGCCATGGTGTAGCTCCATCTAAAGCAGCCGCTTCTTCTAATGAGTTATCTATCGTTTCAAAATAGCCTTTGATCGTCCATACGTGCAGTGCGATACCACCTAGGTAGGAGAAAATTAAACCACCATGCGTATTTAAGCCAAGAAATGGGATGTATTGACCTAATTTGTCAAACAGTGCATACATCGCAACCAGTGCCAGTACCGCTGGGAACATTTGAAAAATCATCATCGCTTTTAGGATGGTGTCTTTACCTTTAAAACGCATGCGCGCAAAGGCATAAGCAGACGTTGTCGATAGGGCCACAATGAGCACTGAAGTAATGCCTGCTACTTTCACTGAATTCCATAACCAAGTCAGAACCGGAAATGGCGGCGGTGTAACAGAGCCATCAGCATTAGTGACAGCAAAACCTAATGCCAATTTCCAGTGTTCTAGAGATGGGTTATCTGGGATCAAACTGCCCGTGGCAAAGTTCCCTTCACGAAATGAAATCGCAATGACCATCAATAGTGGAAAAATGATCAGCGATAAAAATGCCCACAGAGCAACATGAGTCGCCCATAAGCGATATTTGAGAGATTGACCTTGTACCATCGCCATAACGATTACTCCTTAATTCTGTGACAGCTTCGTAAAACGTAAGTTGAGTAGTGCTAACCCACCAACCAGTAAGAAGATCAAGGTTGCGATGGCACTAGCCAAACCGAAGTCTTGACCACCAGCTCCTTCAAACGCAATACGATAGGTATAGCTTACGAGTAAATCGGTGTAACCGGCTGGCTCTGAAGTACCAATCATATTCGGGCCACCTTGTGTCAGAAGTTGAATCATCACAAAGTTGTTAAAGTTAAACGCAAAGCTCGCAATAAGTAACGGAGTCATTGGTTTGATCATGAGCGGCAATGTGATACGGGTGAAGTTGTGTAAAAAACCTGCACCATCAATCGCCGATGCTTCATATAAATCCTCTGGAATCGCTTTCAAAAGACCCATACACAAAATCATCATGTAAGGAAAACCAAGCCAAGTATTGACGATCAGCACCATACTTTTAGCGAGAAAGGGGTCTGAGAACCAGCTAGGACTAATGCCAAAAATACTGTTGAGCACCATATTGATCTCACCAAAGCTTTGGTTGAACAAGCCTTTGAAGATCAAAATAGAAATAAAGGCAGGAACAGCATAAGGCAGGATTAATAGCACTCGGTAAACGGCGCGGCCTTTAAGCTCTTCCCATTGCACAACACTAGCCAACACTAACCCTATCATAAGAGTGAAAATCACGGTTAAGGTTGAGAAAACGACCGTCCAGATAAAGATATTGATGAAAGGCTCTTTAATACCGTCATCTTTCCATACACGCTCAAAGTTATGTGTGCCAATTTTCACCACAAAACCAGGCGATACTGTCGCACCGATAAATTGACCACTTTCGTCCACTGGTTGATAAAAGCCAACATCCATATTCGGCCGTAGTATTTCGCCTGTTTGATTATTGACCAGCGTTTCGCCATCATCTTGCATGGTGTAAAGCGGCGATACGGCGGCAAACTTGCGCAAGCCACTCATGCGTACATCTTCACCACTAGGGAAATGCAGATCAATTGAGCTCAACGTAGCACGGTGATTAATAATGGTTTTAATCGGCTCTTTGGTGCCCTCAATACCCTCAATAGGTTGAAGGTCCATATCGGTCACCGATAAGCCATTTAAGGAAAATACGTCGGTAGCGAGCGTCTGCTCTCCATCTTCGATTGCAATTCGATAGCCACTTTCCGTTTTGTATAGAGTGAAAGGATAGCTTTCCCCGCCCTGATAAGTTCGATCCAACAGCACGGTTTGTGCACGTTCTAAAGAGAGTTGGTTTTTAGCACTGTAGTTAGTAAAAGCCAGACCAACGGTGTAGGCCAAAGGAAAGAGGATGAATAAGATCATTCCCGCGATACCCGGATAAATATAGCGGTGTGCGTAAGTATGTTTACTGCCGAAAATATAAAGGGCCAGAGCGGTAAGAATGAGAGTAAGCAGCGCAAAGGCGAGCTCACCGCGAGAATACATAAGAATAGTGGCGTAACCGTTAACGATACCAACCGTACCTAATAATGCCCATTTAATGAGCACATTTTTACTGGAAGGAAGTGCCGTTTCGGGTGCTGACAAAGCATCTGTACCTTGAACTGACTGCATAGAAGAACCTGCTAGCGATATAAACGTAAAATGAAGGAGAGGTTACCCTCTCCTTAAGGGCTTGACCAAAACCGAATTATTTAGTCATTTGTTTTTCTGCATCAGCCAGTGCGGCATCGACAGTTTGGCGGCCATCTACAATATTGATAATTGCACTTTTCGCGCTGCCCCAAAATGCATTCATCTGAGGGATGTTCGGCATAATTTCGCCATTCATTGCGTTATCCATTGTCGCGGCGATGCGTGTATCTGCATCAAGCTCACGTTGGAAAGAGTTAAGAGCCACCGCACCAAGAGGTTTGTCATTATTGACCATGCGCAGACCATCATTGGTGAGTAAGTAGTTTTCGATAAACTCAATCGCGAGATCTTTATTTGGAGAAGCGGTGCTGATACCAGCCGTCAATACGCCCACGAACGGCTTGGAAGATTGCCCGTTAAATTTCGGTAATGTCGTCACACCGTAGTTAATGCCTGATTTTTCAATGTTGCCCCAAGCCCACGGACCGTTGATCGTCATTGCCGTTTTACCTTGGTTAAACGCAGCTTCAGAAACAGAGTAGTCCATATCAGGAGAGATCACGCCTTTGTCCACTAAGCCTTTCACGAAGTTCATCGCGTCTTTTACGCCTTTATTCGCGATACCCGCATCTTTCACATCATAGCCATCAATCGTGTATTTGAATGCGTAACCGCCATCAGCCGCCATAAGAGGCCATGTGAAATACGGTTCTTTCAAGTTCCACATGATGGCCGTTTTGCCCTCTTTCTTAAGTTTGGCGTTCAACGCTTCCACTTCTTCCCAGCTTTTCGGTGGGTTTGGCACAAGATCTTTGTTATAGATGAGAGACAAGGATTCTACCGCGACTGGGTAGCCGATGATTTTACCGTTGTATTTCACCGCATCCCAGGCAAAATCCACGATACCCTCTTGAATCGCTTTTGAAGGTTTAATTTCAGCTAGCAAGCCAGCTTCTGCATAACCACCAAAACGGTCATGAGCCCAGAACACAATATCAGGTCCATCACCCGTTGCTGCGGTTTGTGGGAATTTATCTTGAAGTGCGTCAGGGTGAGCCACGGTCACTTTGATACCCGTGTCCGCCTCAAATTTCTTACCCACTTCAGCCAAACCGTTATAGCCTTTATCACCATTAATCCAAATGGTGAGTTGTCCTTCTTCAATAGCAGCATGTGCACCAAACGAACCAAGAGCAACTAGAGTACTTAGCGCGACTGTGCTTAGGGCGTTTTTCATGTTCATATCCTTTTTATTTTTGTGTTGTAGGGCTCACCAACAGGTTTCGCCGTATTTCGTCATATATAATCAGAGAAAACCTAACTTGACTCATCCTCCTACGCCCTACGCCCTCGATATTATGGACTATTTTCGTGATCATCATCGCTCAAGGTTAGAGAGCTCAATCACAAAAAAATACCTTTTTGTGACATGCTTCCACTTAACAGCCATTAATTATTTGAACTGGATCTAACTCAGCCCTTAAACCCCTCCTCCATCGCATCCATCGCTACTCCCCCCTATAAAAAACTCAATTAGGAGGATGTATCAAACACACACATCACACAAAATACAGTCATCCCAGAGTGGATAGTAAGAGCCTTTTCCAGTAACTCATCGTTTACTGGCTTACATCGCTAGATTGGTTTGCTGTCATAAATGAGCGTTCGTGGTAATTGATTTTATAACGGGGGAGACGCTCAATGTGCAGGGGAAGTGAACTAAATCATTGGCATGGATGGGTGATGCTTTCTTCAAACTCCCTTAATTTGAAGACATCACCCTTTTTCTTACATTATTAACCACCTTACCCAATTCCTGCTGTCATTGCCTGCAAGAAAACTCATATAATGATGGGCAGTGATTTATAAAAAATATTGATCGAGGACGAGCTCTATGGCGAGTGTCACGTTAAAAAATGTATGTAAAGCATACGGTGATGTATTAATTTCTAAAAATGTCGACTTAGAAATTCAAGAAGGCGAATTTGTCGTCTTTGTCGGTCCGTCAGGTTGTGGGAAATCCACCCTACTGCGTTGCATAGCAGGCCTAGAAGATATCACCTCGGGTGACTTGTTTATTGGCGATAAGCGAATGAATGATGTTGAACCTTCTAAACGTGGCGTCGGCATGGTATTTCAATCCTATGCGCTCTACCCGCACCTTAATCTTTTCGACAACATGTCTTTTGGCCTAAAGTTGGCCAAAGCCGATAAAAAGGAGATCGAGCAACGTGTTGAGCACGCCGCCGATATTCTCCAGCTCAGCCATTTGCTTGAACGTCAACCTAAGTCTCTTTCAGGTGGCCAACGTCAGCGTGTCGCGATTGGGCGTACTTTAGTCTCACAACCGAATGTCTTTTTGCTTGATGAGCCGCTGTCTAACCTAGATGCAGCGCTGCGCGTACAGATGCGTTCAGAGATAACCAAACTGCAACGCAAATTGGGCTGCACTATGATTTACGTTACCCATGACCAAGTCGAAGCAATGACAATGGCTGACAAAATCGTGGTCTTGGATGCTGGTTTCGTATCACAAGTAGGCAAACCACTTGAGTTGTATCATTACCCAGAAAATCGTTTCGTCGCAGGCTTCATCGGTTCTCCTAAAATGAACTTCATGAGCGTATTCATCGAAGATGTCGAAGCCGAACGCGTGAAAGTTCAACTCTCTAATGGAACCTCATTTTGGATTTTGGTCGATGGCACCACGATCACTCGCGGCGAGCGTATGTCATTAGGTGTGCGTCCAGAGCACTTGCTGAGCGCTGAAGATGGTGACGCGAAAATTGAAGGCAAAGTGATGATGGTTGAGAAACTCGGCAATGAAACACAAGTCTACATGAACTTGAAAGGCTCTGATTCTGATGTAATTTACCGCCAGCCTGATACTTTGGGCGTTGAAACAGGTGATACATTGACAATTGGTATTCCAGGGCATCGCTGCCATCTCTTCCACAGCGATGGACGTGCATGCCGCCGCCTTTACAAAGAAAAAGGCATCGAAGCCGAATAAAAAGAAATTCAGTTAAGAAAATAAGACAGCCCCTATCAAAGGGGCTGTCTTATTTAAAAATAAATAAAATTTAATTAAACTCTTCAATAC
>Ga0075011_10000007_pt1 | contig 146469 bp, 139 predicted proteins | sample TARM_MetaG_T_14_FD_72354 | JGI IMG/M metagenome (GOLD analysis project Ga0075011, IMG submission 72354) | Freshwater microbial communities from Pennsylvania, USA, analyzing microbe dynamics in response to fracking - TARM_MetaG_T_14 | ecosystem: Environmental > Aquatic > Freshwater > River...
AAGAGAAACCTTGATTGATACGTTGGGAAAACATCATTCAAGCCTATTTTTAGAATAGGAAAACACCCGGAGGGGTTCCCGAGTGGCCAAAGGGAGCAGACTGTAAATCTGCCGGCTCCGCCTTCGATGGTTCGAATCCGTCCCCCTCCACCATATTTTCTCGATTGAGAACGATAAAAAGCCAGCTTTCGAGCTGGCTTTTTCGTTTCTTTACATCATAGCTCTATAAACTGACGTCACTAAGTAGTCTAGTTAACCCTCAATATACTGAAGTAGAGCGGTAACACAGCTTTGTGCATCACTGCAATTGATACTCTCTGGCAGTTCAGTCTGCAATAAAAACCCTTGTTCCAAAGAGTGGCAAGATGAACTTTCACTTAAACAAATCGGAACTCCTTGAGCAGAAAGGGCATTTAATAGCAACAAAGCCGTTTGTATACTTCCCCCAGCATTGGCGGCAAAATGTAGCTCAAACTCAGCAGCGCTATTGAGTGAGGTCAGCGCATGCTCTAATTGAGTGTCCACTTCGGTTAAAGAAACCGAATCTAAATCACTAAAGATCAGCATGCCTTGGTTCCTATCAGCATACTGCCAAGCAACGATATCAACCTGCTGCATATAGGCTCGCTGCATGCTTTGCGCGGCCGCCTGAATGATCACCTGCATTTGGTCACTGTTGCTTCTTCCACCACTGTCTTTGACTGATAATTCAAAAATATACGTGCCAGCAATCGTAGGATAAAACGCCGTTGCTTTCAGAGAATCTGCATTGATCAAAGTAAGCGATTGAGGCCCAGAAACTTGACGCCAAGACTTCGTTTTAATTTCATATATTGATAACTCAGATTTCGCCGTTCCGCTCAACGTAATACTATTTACTGGCAGTATTAACATCTGATCAGCACCAGCATTAACCGTAGGCTTAGTCAGCTTATCCGCATCTTTCAAATCATCGGCTTTACATCCCACGATAAGTGCGAGCACACTCAGGATCACGAACAACTGGTTTAACTTAAACATAATATTTTCCTGTGATTAAGCATTAGAAGAGGTAACTGGTACTGATGGAAAGAAAGGCGACTTCACTACCGTCCAAATACAATGCAGCATCTTGTTGCGAGTAATCCATCATCACATTCGATTGCGTATTGGTTTGGCTGAGCTGGTCATTTAAGCGGACCCCATCGCTGAAGGCTGAGATCCATTCCATCGGTTTAGTGGCACTGGTGGATGAGAAAAATACGCCGCTTAAAAACAGCGCTAATAATTTGGTATTCATGCTTACTCCTTGTGAGCGGTCTGATTCACCGACCCATTCAAGGTAGCATTCTCAATACAAATAAATCGTCAGCAGTTTATTGACCATTTGTATCCAGTTTGGTCACATTAGGTAGCGAAATCTGCTTTGGCCATTGCAGTTCAAAACATGCGCCCCCTAATGTTGAACCATTTACTTTTACTCTAACCTTACCTTGATGCCAACGAGTGATCTGTTTGACAATCGCCAGCCCAAGACCATGGCCTTTTTCACTATTACGCTCTTGATTATTCACTTGAGTAAAGGGCTCAAAAATACGTTCAATATCATCTGGCGCAATACCGGGGCCATCGTCTTCGACCACCAAAAAAAGTTGCCCATTAGATTCGTTCAACGAGAGATGGATCTCTTGCTGCGCAAATCGCGCGGCATTACTCAGCAAGTTTTTAACGGCCCGCAATAAAGCTCGATTATCGACAAATATCGTTTGCTGTCGCAACGAATCCAACACGCTGACACGCAATGTGAGTTGCGGGTTTTCAAGCTGGAAATGCTCCGCTTCTGCAACCAAATTGTCGGCAAAGTGGCAATAAGAAAAATGGCGAATATCTGTGATACGGTTATAGCGCGACAAAACAAGTGTCTGGTTAATCAAATGATCGAGATCTTCAATACTGGAGTGAATCACTTGGCGGTATTTTTCTTTCTGGCTTAAGGCAATGTCTTCATCCTCAAGCATTTCAAATGCAAAGCGTAAACGGTAGAGCGGTGTTCGTAAATCATGCGCCACGGCGTTGGTTAAGGTTCTTTGGCTGGCAATCAGCTTTTCGATGTTATTTGCCATATTATTAAAAGAATGACTGAGCTGAGAGACCACGGAAAGCCGAGACGTCGTCGCTCTACGAGATAATACTCCTTGACCAAATTCATTCGCCGTTTTTACCAGACGTTTCAGATCTCGCCATAAAGGATAAATCCACATAACTAAGGCCACAGAAATGGCTAAAAAAAAGAAACCGCCGATAGCCGTAGTGAGCTTTAATTGGGTTTGGTAGGAAATATTGTCCTCGACGCGTAACCACGTATTCTCATCCACCGCAGCCAATAAGATCATGCTGCCTTGTTGATTGATATAACTAGTCATCTGCTCTTCATCAGCCAACAACTTACTTCGCTCGATGGGTGACAAATCTTGCTCTCGCAATAGACTTAACTCTAAAGGTATTCGGCTATTTTGCTCAGCAATACTGGTTTGCCATTGAGTACGAGGTTGGCTACGAAGATTTTCTACCGCGAGGTATAATGTACCTCTGGACTGGTTAAGCGCAGCGAGTTCTCTCGGTTCATTGATCGCGAAATAGAGCACTTTGTCACTGTTCAACACTCTTTGCAAAAGTGCCATAGGATCACCATCTTGAAAAATGATCTCGCCTTTTTGCAACGCTTGATAAACTTCTGGGGAGGAGTGGTAACTGTCTAATGCCTCTAATCGAAGTGGGTAACTGAAATGCTTAGCATAGCCGTCAATAATCGTTGTCCACTCAGCTTGAGGCGCTTGACGTAATTTTTCAGATAGAAACGTAAAGTTACTCTGATAGACAGGCTTATAAAACTCTTCAGAGATACTGCGGCTAAGATATGGGATCGGATTAAATTGCGTGGGAATACTGAGTAATAAGATCGGCAGAAACACAGCTACCCAGAGTACCCAAAAAGATCGAATCATGACCACTTCCCTTCCGATACAGCGCAGAGCTGATATCCTTTACCTCGAACCGTTTTTATCAACTTAGGTTCATTAGGATCATCTCCGAGCGCACGCCGCAAGCGTGATATACGACGATCAATTGAGCGATCTAAACCATCATATTCAAAACCACGCACATGCTGAGCGATATCATCTCTCGTGACAATGGTGCCGACATGTTGGGCGAGTAGATACAAGAGCTCAAACTCGCTGGTCGTGAGTTTTATGGGCTGCTGCTCAAGTAATACCGCTCGATGTTGCAAATTCATCCACAAGCTACCTATGCACAATTCGTATTTGTCACTTTGACTTCCTCTTGCTTGCCTCCGAAGTAAAGCTCGAATACGTGACAGTAGCAAACGGGGCTTAACCTGCTTAACGACATAGTCATCGGCACCCAGTTCCAACCCCATCACCTGATCAATATCGTCATCCAACGCCGTTTGCATTAAGATCATACCGTGGTATTGATCTCGGACAGCGCGGCAGACATCCATACCACTTTGCCCTGGTAGCATAATATCCAGAATGACTAAATCAGGTTGCTCATCCAAAATCCGATCAACGGCTTGAATCCCATCCGCAACCGTTGAGACACAAAATTCATAGTGGTTGAGAAAGTCTTTGATCAGTTCCGAGAGTTCTAAATCGTCTTCAACGAGAACCACTCGATAAGAGGGGGAGAGAGTACTGTTCATTGTGTTTCACATCCGTTTGCTAAGAACGCAAACTATAGCGGATTGTGTTTCATCTTTGTGTGACTAATTGTGACCAAGCAACAAAGTTGTGGTGTTGTTAAAATATTAAACAAATCATCAACAGCCGAACCTACCGCGTTGAATCAATAAGAGTACGAAGAAAGTACCATTGGGCCGTGACTCATAAACAGAGTCGATAAAAAAGCCCCGAAAATTCGGGGCTGAAAAATGACTGAATCTATAGGGGTAGGACTCAATCAGGATACTAAATCGAACAAAATTACGCGTGTTTCATACGGACGAAGCACTTGATGTTCCAAAACTTTGAGTGGTTTTATATCTGTATAGTTGCCTAACAGGTATTTTGCTTTCTCAATCGGTAACTCTTTTGGCAGCACGCATTCGGTGTCAACGCCATAATAGTTATTGATACAGATCAGCACCTGTTTCGCGTTGCGTCGCTGGTAGGCAAAAATCTCTTTATGATCGGGTAGTAAATCGGTGTAATCACCATCGGTAATTACACCGATTTTTTTGCGCAGCGCTATCAACTCTTGGTAGAAATAGAACACCGATTGCTCATCAGCTAACGCCCGTTGCGCATTCAATTCTTGATAGTTTTCTGCGATGTCTAGCCAAGGCTGACCTTGGCTAAAACCAGCAAAGCACTCTGCATTCCATTGCATTGGCGTGCGAGAATTGTCACGGGATTTTTGTGCAAGAATGGCCATCATCGCTTCATGACTTACCCCTTGCTGGTTCACCATGATGTCGTAAATGTTAGTACTTTCCACATCTCGGTACTGTTCAATAGCGGTGTAGCCGGGATTGGTCATGCCAATTTCTTCACCTTGATAAACATAAGGCGTGCCTTGCATCATATGAATCGATGCGGCCAACATTTTTGCCGACTCAACGCGATAACGTTGATCATCCCCTAAACGGCTCACGATACGAGGTTGATCATGGTTACACCAAAAAAGTGCTCCCCACCCTTTACCATTTAAGCCCGTTTGCCAATGGTTGAAAATCTGCTTCAATTGCAAGAAGTCAAATGGCGCTTTCGTCCATTTTTCACCGTTCGGATAATCCACTTTTAAATGGTGGAAGTTAAACACCATCGACAACTCTTTGCCGTCCAAGCGTGAATATTGTTGGCAATGTTCAAGCGTTGTTGAGGACATTTCCCCCACGGTGACACTGCCGTACTGTTGGAAAACCGCTTGGCTGATCTCTTGTAAAAATTCATGCACGCGCGGGCCATCGGTATAAAAACGGCGTCCATCACCTTGGTGATCATCACTGAAATCCTGCGCTTTTGAGATTAAATTGATCACATCGAGACGAAAACCATCCACCCCTTTTTCGGCCCAAAAACGAATCACTTGCTTCACTTCCTCACGAACTTGAGGATTTTCCCAATTTAGATCCGCCTGCTCTTTGGCAAATAGGTGCAGATAATATTGCCCTGTTGCGTCATCTAACGCCCATGCACTACCACCAAACTTTGACTGCCAATTATTTGGAGCCTGACCATTAATCGGGTCTTGCCAAATATAATAGTCACGATACGGGCTTGATTTATCTCCCAACGCCGACTGAAACCAAGCGTGCTCGGTTGAGGTATGGTTAACCACAATATCCATAATAATGCGGATACCTCTTTGATGAGCTTGAGCCAGCAGTTCATCAAAATCTTGCATGCTACCGAATTGAGGATTGACACTGTAATAATCCGAAATGTCATAACCGTTATCAACCATCGGAGATGAATAAATGGGTGTCAGCCAAATGGCATCAATTCCCAAGCGGTGCAAGTAATCCAGTTTAGAGATGATCCCTTTGATATCTCCCGTTCCTTTATTGCCGCTATCACAAAAACTTTTGGGATAAATCTGATAGATGGTCGCAGTTTTCCACCACTGACTATCACTCTTGGTTATAACCATATTGACAACTCACTTACCAAAATGAAAATGAGTGGTGAAAACTCACCACTCGAATGAAAGGTTATGCACTTGCTGGCTCTAGCTCGCCTTTAGCTTGAGCTCGTTTGTATAAAAACAGAGTAAGCAGAATTGGGACGGCCATCGCCACCAGCATCGCGATGCCGTAAATACCCCAGTATTGTGGTTGAATCGAAAGAATACCTGGTAAACCACCCACACCGATGCCATTCGCCATCACCCCTGCACTACCACAAATTGCGGCTGCAATAGCACTACCAATCATGGCGCTTAGCATTGGGAACTTGTACTTTAAGTTGACACCATACATCGCTGGCTCTGTCACACCCAAATAAGCCGAAATAGCCGCAGGAACAGAGATGTCTCGCTCACCGTGTTTTTTACTGATAAAGATGATACCGACGACCGCAGACGCTTGAGCAATATTTGACAGTGCAATCAGTGGCCAAATTGGCGTACCACCCATTTCTTGCATCAACTGCAGATCCACCGCGTTGGTGGTGTGGTGAATCCCGGTAATGACCAGTGGCGCATACAAGAAACCGAACACCATTGAACCGATAACCGCAAAATCGCCAGTCATTGCAGCTTTAGCCGCAAACGCGACGCCATCGCCCAATACGCGCCCAAATGGACCAATTAAAGCGTGGGCCAAAATAACGGACAATATGATAGAGATAAATGGCACAACAACGAGGTAAAGATAAGAAGGGATGATGCGCTTTAAGTTTGTCTCAATAAACGCCAGAGCAACACCCGCCAACATCGCAGGAATCACCTGAGCTTGATAGCCGACTTTCTCTATCACAAACAAGCCAAAATCCCACACTTCGGGCATCTGCTTACCGATCAGATAAGCATTCATTAATTGAGGCGAAACCAGAGTCACACCCAAAGTAATACCCAGTATCGGTGTTCCACCCAACTTTTTCACCGTTGACCAACAAACACCAACCGGTAGGAAGAAGAAAATAGCCTCGCCAATTAACCATAAGAAAGAATGAACCGTGGCCCAAAATTGGCTAATTTCAACCAAGGTTTTGCCATCGAACATACGAATGTCGCCAATGACATTACGAAAACCGAGGATTAAACCGCCGGTGATGATCGCTGGCAGCAAAGGAACAAAGATTTCCGCAAGATGCGAAATGCCACGTTCTAAAAAGTTCATGTTTTGGCGAGCGGCTTTCTTCGCTTCATCTTTAGAAACGGCTTCTTTGCCTGAAAGCCCGATTAAGATGGCGTAAACTTCGTCCACCTCAGTACCAATCACAACTTGAAACTGCCCAGCATTGGTAAAACACCCTTTAACCATGCTCAGCTGTTCTAGTCCTTTTTTATCCGCCTTGTCGGTATCATTTAAAACAAAGCGTAAACGAGTCAAACAGTGACTCACACTGGCGATGTTCTCTTTACCACCTACCAGCTCGATAAGACGTATCACGTCTTGCTTCGCTATCTTGGCCATACTTTTGCCCACCCTATATTGGAATACTGTCTATTTTTTCTTTTTAATGGGAACATTCCCACCTACAAGTGCAATATTGACATAAATAATAAAAGGTAAAAATGGGAACAATCCCATTAATTGAATAAGATCACAGACTAATTGTAATTCACTTTAAGAAATAAGGAGTTAGCTTGTTAGCGGTTGTTGAGTGATGTGTGCAGGGTTCATTTCATTATTAAGCTGTAAAATCAATAAATTAGCTGCTTTTTCTCCCGCTTGAGCATAGCCAGGATCAATACTGTAAATATTAGGGAAAAGAAAAGAGAGCAGTTCATTACCACCCACACCAGTGACGGCGATATCATCTCGGCCCAATTCTTGGAGACGTTTAATCACGCCAAGTGCCAGAGTGTCACTGGCGCACACGATAGCTTGAGTCTGATCATTCAGCACTTCATCAACCAGTTGGTAGGCACTTTCATGATGCAAACGCCCAGTGCGATAATTGGGAGTGCATCCACTTTGTTTGCACCAATCTAAGTACGAATCTAAACGTAATTTACCTGTCGTTTTATCGCTAGGATCGACCCCAATGTAGGAAATATGAACTCGATTTTTCGCAGTCAAATGAGCAAGCGCGCCTTGAATAACACCATAATTGTCATAGTTAATCGATGAGACTTTATCGGCATCCATCGCAATCACAACCGCTCGCGATGCCCATAGGTTGAGTTGTGTGATATCGAGATCGGTAAAACCAAATACAATTACACCATCCACATTACGCTTATGTAAAACCTCAAGGTGCTCGTTCGTTTTAGTGCGATCAAACTGGCTTTCCATAATCACCACATCGTACCCATTTTGATACAACACCTGTAGCATTCGCCCCACGGCACGGTTTTCAGACGGTGACTCAAGGCGTGAGATAATCACGCCAATCACTTTTTCACTGCCACCACGCATTAACTGAGCCGATTTCAGTGGCACATACCCAGAATCTTGGATAACGCGTTCCACTTTTGCTCGTGTTTCAGGCTTCACTTTTGGGTCGTTCGTCAATACACGAGAAACCGTCGATTTACCAACACCAGACAGTTTTGCAATATCCAAGATAGTCAGTTTTCTGCTCATGCGAACCTATAGCGTAAATAAAAATGGAAGATAGCATGCGCTTATCTTAAATGAATTATTGAGTGGTACAGCCTTGATAAGTCGTTGCTCCCACTTCGAGCAAAGCCTCATCGCCTTTCGTATGTAAAAGCACGGTTTGAGGCTGAGTTTGCTCGCTATCGTCGATCACATACTTTGCGCCAGAGGCGGCTGGAATTTGTATTAATGTATATTCGCGATCGGCAATACGGAGAACGGCTGACTGTTGCTCAATATACGCAACATCAAAATGCTCACCAGAACGGCATTGATAATGCTGGAACAGGTTCTCACTTTCACCGCGCGAATCGTTCGCGTAATGTGGTGAGCATGCTGCTAAAAAACCAACACTGAATCCAACAAAAAGAAATGATTTATTCATATTGCCTTCCACAAAGGGGGGAATTTTTACGGTGCAAGAAAAGCAGGGACATCGCGAATACTATCAAGTACCACGGTGGCGAGTAATTCACCTTGCTCAGTAACGGGTTTACCGGTACGCACTAACACACGAGTACCAACACCTGCGGCTTGTGCAGCCATCATGTCTTCAGCTTTATCGCCTATCATCACGGATTTTTCCATATCGATATCAAGAAAGTCCCGTGCGGAGATAAACATACCAGGCTTGGGTTTGCGGCAATCACACTCTTCTTTATACTTACCTTCACCGTGCTCTGCATGGTGCGGGCAGTAATAAATACCATCAAACTCGACACCGTGATCGGCAAAATTCCAGTCCATCCATTGCGTTAAAGATAAAAAGCGCTCTTCACTAAATTTCCCACGAGCGATACCTGATTGGTTGGTCACCAAAACCAGCAAATACCCCATGTCTTGAAACTTCTTAGTGGCTTCAAATACACCATCAATAAACTCAAAATCATGCTCATCATGAACATAGCCATGGTCAACGTTGATCACGCCATCGCGATCTAAAAACACTGCAGGTTTAGCCAAAATAACTCTCTCATATCACGCCAGATATGATGATTATTACACGCTTTATTTTTTTCATCACTACCTAATTCATCAAGGTGTTTAGACGTCTAGACGTAAAAATATCTATTGACTTAAATCAAGTTAAGTCATAGCATCGTCCAACAAGTGAGAGAGAGTTCAACATTTTATTCTGTTATCCCTGCACAGGTTTTCCGATGATTCAAATTAATCAAGTAAATAAAGTTTTCTATCAAGGCAATAAGGAAATTCATGCTTTGAAAGAGATTAATCTTCACATTAAGCAAGGCACTATTTTTGGTGTAATTGGCTCGTCAGGTGCAGGGAAAAGTACACTGATTCGCTGCGTCAACATGCTAGAAGCTCCAACAACAGGTTCGGTTGTGGTTGATGGCGTTGATTTAACTCAACTGAGCAAATCAGAACTCAGCCAAGCTCGCCGCAACATTGGCATGATCTTTCAACACTTCAATTTGCTTTCATCACGTACGGTATTTGACAACGTTGCTCTGCCACTTGAGCTGGCTGGTGTCGAAAAAAATAGCATTGAAAAGAAAGTGTCAGAGCTGTTGCAACTGGTCGGCTTGACGGATAAGCGCGAAACTTATCCTGCAAATCTGAGTGGTGGTCAAAAGCAACGTGTTGCAATAGCGCGAGCACTCGCCTCTGATCCCAAAGTATTGTTGTGTGACGAAGCCACCAGTGCGCTTGATCCTGCGACAACTCAATCGATTTTAGAGCTATTGAAAGAGATCAACCGCACACTCAATATCACCATTTTGCTAATTACTCACGAAATGGATGTGGTAAAAAGTATTTGCCACGAAGTGGCCATTATTGGCGACGGTGAACTGGTTGAAAAAGGCACAGTTGGCGAGATTTTTGCTCACCCTAAAACTGCCTTGGCTCATCAATTTATTCGCTCAACGCTCGATTTATCAATTCCGGAAGATTACCAAGCTCGCCTGCAAGCCACTCGCGTAAAAGGTAGCTACCCGCTGGTGCGATTAGAGTTTACAGGCGCAACGGTTGATGCTCCCTTGATGACACAAATTGCCCGTAAATTTAATATTGATGTCAGTATATTAAGTTCTGACCTTGATTACGCTGGTGGCGTTAAATTCGGCATGATGGTCGCTGAACTGTTTGGTAATGAGTCGGACGATACGGCCGCTCTTGAATTTCTTCGCGAAAACAACGTAAAAGTAGAGGTACTTGGTTATGTCCTTTAACACCATCACCGCTTGGTTAAACCTGAATGGCGATCTTCTACTGATGGCAACCTGGCAAACACTCTACATGGTCGCTGTCGCGGGCATCGTCGGTTTCGTGGTTGGTATTCCACTAGGGGTTATTTTACATACCACCAAAAAAGGCGGCCTTCTAGAAAACACTCAGCTGAACCGCATTCTTGGTGCCATCGTCAACATTGGTCGCTCTGTGCCATTTTTGGTGCTCATGGTAGCCATTATTCCGGTGACAAAACTGCTCGTCGGTACGTTTATTGGTACCACAGCGGCCATTGTGCCGCTGACGATTGGCGCAATTCCATTTGTCGCTCGTTTAATTGAAAGTGCATTGCTGGAAGTGCCCACTGGTTTAGTCGAAGCTGCGCAGTCAATGGGGGCTACGCCGATCCAAATTATTCGTAAAGTGTTGCTTCCTGAAGCGCTACCAACGATTGTCAACTCAGTCACCATCACTATGGTCACTCTAGTAAGTTACTCTGCCATGGCCGGAACCGTTGGCGGCGGTGGCTTGGGCGATGTCGCTATTCGTTACGGCTTTCATCGCTACGACTTAGGCATCATGACGGTCACCGTGGTGATGTTGATTGTCTTAGTACAAATTATTCAATCGATTGGCGATAAGTTTGTCCGCCGTGTCGACCACCGTTAAATCACAATAAAGTTAAAACACAGATTCGTTTTATAACAAGGAGTTAATCATGAAATTTAGCCTTAAAGCTCTACTTACCCTCGCCGTTAGCGCTTCAGCACTCGTGCTGGCAGGCTGTGGTGAAAAAGCGGTCGACAACAATAAAATCAAAGTGGGTGTCATTGCCGGTGCTGAAGCACAAGTTGCTGAAGTTGCAGCAAAAATTGCAAAAGAAAAATACAACCTAGATGTAGAACTCGTAACGTTTACCGACTATGTTACCCCTAATGCGGCACTGGATGATGGTTCGATTGATATCAATGCATTCCAACACAAGCCATACCTTGATCAACAGATCGCTGACCGCGGTTACAAATTAGCGATTGCAGGTAACACCTTTGTTTACCCGATTGCTGGCTATTCAAAACAAGTGAAATCGGTTGATGAGATTCAAGATGGCTCTCGTATTGCGGTACCTAACGATCCAACCAACCTTGGTCGCTCTTTACTGCTGCTAGAACAGCAAGGCCTTATTACTCTACGTGACGGTGCAGGCCTGCTGGCAACGGTACGTGATGTGGTCGCCAACCCAAAAAACATCACTATTGTTGAGTTAGATGCCGCGCAACTGCCTCGTTCACTTGACGACGTCACGCTCTCTATCATCAACACGACCTACGCCAGCTCAATCAATCTAACGCCTGAAAAAGATGGTGTGTTCGTTGAAGATAAAGAGTCACCTTATGTCAATATCATTGTTTCTCGTGCAGAAAATCTGAATGCTGAAAACGTGACTAACTTTGTTAAAGCCTACCAAACAGAAGAAGTGTACCAAGCCGCTTCGAAAATTTTTGACGGTGGCGCAGTAAAAGGCTGGTAATTAATAAGCCTATTACCTGTGCAAAAAAGCCTATAAAAATAGAAAAGCCGATACGCGATGTATCGGCTTTTTCGTATCAACAACACGCATCTGTCTACTTAATATGATCCCAAGACATATTGGACACAATACGGCACGGATCGCACTTAAAATGGAAAATGTCGTGCAGCGGTTCATCGAGTAGCCACTCTCCCCCACATTTCGGGCATTTTCTGGCTTGTTCGTCCGCTAGGCTCTGGCCGCCAACTCGATATTGATAGTAATAAGTAGGGATGTGAGTCAAAAACTCAATTCGTCCTCGTAAATCCCATCCTCGAATAAACAGCACACTGTCCACATCGCAAATCTCGTGCAGTGCAGCGTGTTCTGCTCGGCAACCACCCGCCATCTGAAGTTCATCACACGCCTGCCACTCTGTTTGCCATTTGATCACTGCTTTATGATCGCCATTTAAGGTCGCAGAATTACGATATAAAGGGATCGGCAGCAATGTGTCACCACTGCGCAGCGGAGAACAAGTGTGTACATAAGTGGTGTAAAGTATCTGCCAGCTAGGCAAAACATCATCAGCGGCTTGCTCGGAATTAAGATCGCGCCCCAACAAACGGGCTTTCGGAGCCAGCAAACTAGCCTCCGTCAAGCGACTCAGGCACACCCTAACAAAATCAGAGTGATACTTAGGGTGTAAGCTTTCTTGCTCTGGGCAAACCACCCGCACAAAGAACTCGCCCTCTCCTATCACGATGGGGAATTCACGCCCAAGCACTTGACCGTTATAGCGTAATGCATCCATTAAGCCATTAATCGCTTTATCTACCGCCGAGATAGTCGTGTTATCAAAACACTCAAACTGCAATTCAACCACGTACATCGTTACACCACAGGTTCTAAATTAGCGAAAAACTCGGCCACACTTTCGGCCAGCACGTCGCGTTTATCGGTACCTAAACGTTCTAAAATCACATGTCCAGAAAGGTTACAGATCGAAATTACATCCATCTCCGCATCGGTTGCACCAATAAACACGGTTGGTTTGAGTTTTAGTCGGCGCTGAGTCACCAAATGACCGAGGATATTTTCCTGCAAACGAACAAAATCATCCTCACTCCACACTTGCAATAGAGCGAGCTCGTTGCCTTGCCATTTAGCTGGCATGTCCGCACAAAACTGTACGCCATAAAAGGCTTTAATATCAGAATGTAGAGTCAATTCAATCGCTGCTTCTACGTTAGAAAAATCAGCTGCAACCGATCTGACGACGGGCTTCCACAGCACACTGTCTTGGTCGTTCATCACTGCGCAAGGGGAATCCAACTCAGCCAACTCATCATTACGAGGAGACTCGCCATGTTTTGTTTGGTAAGCGTCAAGATAACGTTGAGTAAATGAAAGTAAGGCTTGCTCGGCAGTTTGTGCCATGAAGTGCTCCAAAATTGATGAGTCGCTGCCTTGTGTGATGACAGCAACCCTAGGATTGCGTAAAATTCTGCTTATTCTAATCGAATTGACGTGAAATTATGAGCAAATATTCCGATGCCAAAGCGCTGGCAGGGTTAACCCTTGGCAAAAAAACCGACTACGCAAAACAATACGATCCAAGCTTGCTACAACCGGTACCTCGCAGCCTGAACCGTGATGACTTACATTTGGGAGATAGCTTACCGTTCAAAGGTTGTGACATTTGGACTTTGTACGAACTCTCTTGGCTCAATGCAAAAGGGTTACCACAAGTGGCAATCGGCGAGGTCTCTATCCCCGCAACAAGTGCCAATTTGATTGAATCTAAATCCTTTAAGCTCTACCTCAATAGCTATAACCAAAGCAAGATAGCCAATTGGGATGAAGTAACGCAGCGCTTAACCCGCGATTTATCGGCCTGTGCTGGCGCGCCAGTCAGTGTCACTCTCAACCCGGTGAACGATTATACTGACCAAGCGATTGTGACCATGCAAGGCGAATGCATTGATGAGCAAGATATTGAGATTGAAAGTTACCAATTTGATGCCAGCTTACTGAAAAGTGCCGCGCGTGGTGAGCAAGTCAATGAAACACTGCACAGCCATTTACTGAAATCGAACTGTTTAATCACCAATCAACCCGACTGGGGCAGCGTCGAAATTCATTATCAAGGTCAACAAATTGATCGAGAAGCACTGTTACGTTATCTCGTCTCATTTCGTGAACATAATGAGTTCCACGAACAGTGTGTAGAGCGCATCTTCACCGACATTATGCAATACTGCCAACCGACACAGTTAACGGTATACGCTCGATACACTCGCCGCGGCGGTTTGGATATCAACCCATTTCGCTCAACCGAACAAGAACGGCCAACACATAACCAACGTATGGCCCGTCAATAAGGATTAGCATTAGGATGATCAACGTGCGCTGGACACTTTTGCTCAGTTTAACTCTGGCTCTGTTTTCACTGGCTTCACAAGCCACTATCTACTCGTCGCCAATGTTAAATGAAGCCAATGGGTTGATTGATATCTCACCGAATCAAGCCAGAACCCTAGCCACTGAGTATCTGACTCAGCGCAAGTTGGCCGAAAAATCAGAAAAATCATCATCAGTGATGGCGCGCGATGAAAGCGACAGTCGGATTCGAACACCGGGCAGCAGCGTTGATGCGTTAAAGATTTTAGCCAAAGCAGAGTTCCAGTTGCACAATATGGATGCCGCACTGGCCGCGTTAAAACTTGCTGAAGAGCTCACGCAACACTATCAATTGCCTTATTTAGCCACGGATGTACAAATACTCAAAACTCGTCTAATTTGGCTCAATAATAATGATGCAAGCGCCGCTCGGCAGGCGCTACGCGCGATCAGCATTCAATATGATGCCATCAAAAATGCGGATCAAGTGGCAAAAGGTCTCGATTATAAAATTACCCTACTCAAAGCAGAAATTGCCTCAAAAGCCAATGATATCGAACTGGCCAATAAGCTTTTTGCTGACCTAAAGCCTTACATTGATTCGATCTCCTCACCGAAAACCGTGATTGAATATCAGATTGTTATTGGTCAACATTTTCTCACTCATGGCTTTTACAATCGCGCTTTATCTGAGTTGCTAGTTGCCTATTGGGGCGCGATTGAAAACAACTCAAGCGCCCTACTCGCTAAAACCAATACCTTACTGGCTCAGCTTTTTTTTGAAAGAAAAGTGCTCGATAAGGCTTTAGAGCATTTGTCTCAAGCCGCCGATTTTTATGACGGCTATAACAAGTCGCCAGCCTTGGCTGATGTATTGCAACGTATGGGCGATGTCTATTACCAGCAAGGTAAATACAATCTAGCGCTCGTTCACTACTTCAACGTGATCGATCACGAAACGAGCCGCAATGATCTGGAAAAAGTCATTGAAGTGCGTATTAGCTTGGCGGCGACCTACCTTAATCTCTATAACTACCCATTAACTGACCAATATCTCACTCGTGCTGAAGACTTGCTTGAGCTGAAAGATTATCCTCGTTTAAAGGCACAGGCTTACTTACTGCATTCAGGATTAGCCTTTCACCAAAAGCAAGCCGATGTGGTCATCAGCAACGCTCAACACGCCTTAAGCGTTGCTAAAACGATGCAAGATGAAGAGATTGAAGAGCATGCCTATCGGTTACTGGCCTTGGGTTATGAGCAAAACGGTCAGTACGCACAGGCCTTAGAGAACATAAAACGCAGCAATGCACTATCGCAAATACGCCAAGAAAAACTCAATCAGATCAGTGAAGATGCTTTTCGTCAACAAAAAGAGTTTGTAGAACAAACCTTACATCTGGTCGGGCAAGAAAAAGCACTGCTCAAAACTCAAGAAGAGTATAATAAGTTCAAAAAGATCGCCTTTATTCTGTTTATCATCTCCATCATTTTATTTTTACTGCTACTGCGCAGAGGCTACCTTATCCAGTTGCAAAATGAAGAAATCGATGAACTCAACAGCACGCTCTTTACCCATTCTCGCTCTCGCTTGCGTAACTTGCGCATGCTCAATGCTAAACTTCCTTCAGCGATGCAAAAAAGCAGCCGTCATTTTGAGCCGTGGTATATTGGTGAACTCATCCACGAGCCACTGAGTGATCGCCTCCGCTTTGTGATGATTGATATTCCCTTTCTGCGCAACATGTACTTAGAACATGGCTATTCAGCTGGCTTAGAATTGGAGCATCAATTTGGTCAGTTTTTAAAATCGAAAATCAAAGAACCGAATCGGATTTATCACTTTTCAGATTCCAATCTGCTCTATATCGAACCGAATGCCGATCGCAATACACCGCCTGAAATCGCATTCGATCAAATTCAGCAATGGATAGATGAATTTCAACCTGAACGTCGCTTAAATCGTACAATACGGATGGGCATCGCCGACTACCCATTTTTGCCAAGAGCTTATATGGCGATTAATGATAAAGAGCTGCTCGATATTCTGCTGATGGCAACCAACACGGCTCGTGAGCTAAGTATGAGAGAAGGAGCAAGCCATTGGGTCTACTTAAAAGCGATCGATAACGCTCCAGCCGCTAGTTTTGCCTCCAACAATATTCGCAAATCATGCAAGCACGCCATCAATCAAGGGTTGATAAAAGTGCATTCTTCTTATAAGAATGAGGAGAGCATCAAAAAACTCCTAAAAGATGGGTAATTACTCGGCATTCAATGTGTTAAAGCAGTGACGTGGGCAATTAATTTGTTATTATCGACAAATCAATTAATAGGATTCTAACGATCCTCGCAGTTTAGTTTAGTTGTACATGGGCGCTCTCGAACAGGATATTCAAACACAGTTACAGCAGCTGAAAACTCAGTTGGAACAGGTTCGTTTGACACACAGGGACACTTCGTTCAAATTTAAACGAGAACATACTGTCCTAAAACGGATCGTCACATCATTAAGCTTGGCGTGTCAGGGCAATGATCATCAGCTAAATATTAATTTATCGGATCTTCGTGAAGCTCTAGAGCAACAAAAAGACGTAAGCACGCTCATACCTCGCTTAGCCGTATTGGAGCGCATGTTGAAGCAACAAACTTTGGTTATGGAAAAAGAAAACTCTCATTTGGACTCTCAAATCAAACATTGTGGGGAAACATTACTTCGCGTTGCTGGCCTACCCGCCAAACTTAAGCGTGATTTGCGTGATCTGCTCAGTTTTTCAGAAGCTCAGCCTAAAGCCGAACAAGCGATTCAACTGCTTGGGATTTATGAACGTGCAATCAAAATAATAACAGCGAATCCGAATACGGCCATCAGCGAGCTGCATGTCGCGGATAGAGAGCTATTGACCAAGCTATCCGATGAACTGCAACACCTGATCACTGAATTGGATTTTGAAGGTGAATCAGGGGAACTACTGGTAGATATTCGTGCCAAGCTGTTGATTGGCGTATCGACATCAACGCTCTTAGAGTTGACGTTAGAGGTTCTAAAACTGGTGATTGATGGCACCAACAGTGAGCGAAAAACATCTGAGAAGTTTTTAGAACAGGTCAACTCATCACTCACAAAACACATTAAAAGTAGCACTCACAACGCAGACCAAAGCCAGAGTTACTTTGAACATCGCCAAGAGATGAATGCTGAACTCGCCGCTTTGATTACCCAAAGCCAAACCCTAATCAAAGATTCTGTGGCGATTGACGATCTTAAGCTCTCCGTTTCACCTATATTATGCGAAATGGCGTCACTTTCTGAACGCTTAAGTCATGCAGAGCAACGCGAGCAGGCACTGATTGAACGCTTAAATTATGGCAAAAATCAAATGGAAGCTCTGTTTGAGCTCACCCAAGATTATCGCCGTCGATTGGAAGATCAGTCTCAGCGCTTGCTGCTTGATCCACTGACAAAAGTCTATAATCGCACGGCCTTTAATGACCACCTTGAGCTGGAATATCGGCGCTGGATAAGAGCTCAACACACTTTCCGAATCGTAATCTTTGATATTGATAAGTTCAAAATTATCAACGATAGCTTTGGCTATACGGCAGGTGATAAAGCCCTTAAAATTATTGCCCGCACCATATCCAAAGAAGCATCCGATACAGATACCGTGGCACGTTTCTCTGGTGAAGAATTTATTATTTTACTTCCCGATCAAGAAGATAATCACTGTTTCAAGGTGGTAAAAAACATTCAACGTCATGTATCGAGGCTCCCTTTCAAGTTCAGAGACAAGAGTATTACGATTACACTTTCAGCCGCGAGTACCTGTTTTAAAGACTCCGATACGCCAGAGGAAGTACTTGAACGTTTACGCCGCTCGTTACTAGAAGCCAAGAGTTTCGGTCCTAACCAAGTGGTTTGGAAATAAACACAAGTCCAGATCGGATGATGTAGACAAAAGAAATCCATTCAAATCGCGGCCTTAACTGGTCGCTATTTGAACAAAACCAAATTAAAGCGTGCTGAACATCACACTCTGCTTGCATAAACATTTCCTAACAATCGAGAAAAGAACTAGATTGATACTGTAATTTCAATCAGTTATATCGTCATATCGCACATCCGTCACTAAACGAACCATGACCTATACTCCATACTAAGCGGGTATATATAAAAACCAACTTTAGTCGTAGCGTGGACATTTTCCTTACTTCTCAACTAAGGAGGCCAGTATGATTACTCATATCAGCCCTACAGGCAGCATGGATCTGCTTTCTCAACTTGAAGTTGAGCGTCTAAAAAAGACCGCGTCGAGCGATCTATATCAACTGTATCGCAACTGTACTTTGGCGGTACTTAACTCTGGTAGCCATACGGATAACTCAAAAGAACTTCTTGAAAAATATAAATCTTTTGATGTCACTGTCATGCGCCGTGAACGCGGTATCAAGCTAGAGTTGACGAATCCACCAGAACATGCCTTTGTTGATGGGCAGATCATTAAAGGAATTCAAGAACATCTGTTTTCGGTCCTGCGCGATATCGTTTATGTCAACATGCATCTGGCGGATAATCAGCGCCTAAATCTCACCAATGCCATTCACATCACCAACTTAGTGTTTGGTATTTTGCGTAATGCCAGTGCCTTGGTTCCCGGTCTTGAACCTAACTTAGTAGTTTGTTGGGGTGGACACTCTATCAACCCTACTGAGTACCAATATACGCGGGAAGTGGGCCATGAGCTGGGCTTGCGTGAACTGAACATTTGTACAGGCTGCGGACCAGGCGCTATGGAAGGGCCAATGAAAGGAGCCGCCATTGGACACGCTAAACAGCGCTATACCGCACAACGCTATCTTGGCTTAACCGAACCATCGATCATTGCCGCCGAGCCACCAAATCCGATTGTGAACGAATTGGTGATTATGCCGGATATTGAAAAACGCCTAGAAGCTTTTGTGCGAATGGCGCACGGCATCATTATTTTCCCCGGTGGAGCAGGAACAGCGGAAGAACTGCTGTACATTTTGGGTATCATGATGCACCCAGATAACGCAAGCCAACCAATGCCAATTGTACTGACTGGTCCAAAAGAGAGCGAAGCCTACTTCCGTTCAATCGACACATTCATTGCCGAAACATTAGGTGAAAAAGCACGCCAGCATTATCAAATCGTCATTGATGATCCAGAAAAAGCGGCGCGTATCATGAGCCAAGCGATGCCGCTGGTTCGTCAGCATCGTAAAGATAGTGGTGATGCTTATAGTTTCAACTGGTCCCTCAAAATCGAGCCTGAGTTCCAACTGCCTTTTGAACCGACTCACGACAGTATGGCCAACTTGGATTTACACCTAAACCAAAAACCAGAAGTACTCGCTGCTAACTTGCGTCGCGCCTTCTCTGGCATTGTCGCTGGTAATGTGAAAGCGGAAGGCATTCGAGAAATTGAACGTCACGGCCCATTCATCATTGATGGCGATGCCCAATTGATGAAAAAAATGGATCTATTGCTAAAAGACTTCGTTGCACAACACCGAATGAAGCTACCCGGTGGAAGTGCTTATGAACCTTGCTATAAAATTGCAACCAATAACCATTAACCATTAACCATTAACCATTAACCATTAAAGGCAAAAATAACTTATGCCGGGGATGAGTGGCAATATTAAGTGAGATCATTACAATAAGGGCTTATTAAGCCCTTATTTTTTGGTCGTTATGTCTTTACACCTTGTCATCATTGATGCTTTGAATTTGATCCGTCGGGTGCACTCCGCACAACCCGATCCTAACGATATGGCAAGAACCATAGAGACAACCTCGCGCACCTTGCACCGTATCATCAATGAAGCTCAACCGACCCACATCATCGCCGTGTTTGATCATCACTTACAAGACCGGGGCTGGAGAGCACAACTTCTACCGACTTATAAGCAGAACCGGAAGCCGATGCCAGAAGCACTGCAACTTGGCTTAGACGCCATTCAGCAAGCATGGTGGGAATTAGGGATTGATTCACTGCTCTCGGAAGGTGATGAAGCCGATGATTTGGTGGCCACCTTAGCCACGAAAGTGGCAAGCCACGGTGAAAAAGTAACGATCATTTCAACCGATAAAGGCTACTGCCAACTACTCTCCCCCACTTTACAAATTCGTGACTACTTTCAACATCGTTGGTTAGATCAACCCTTTATTGAACAGGAATTTGGCGTAAAGCCGAGCCAATTAACCGATTTTTGGGGATTAACGGGTATCAGTTCAAGCCAAGTTCCCGGCATTACCGGTATTGGTCCCAAAGCAGCAAAAGAGATATTAACGCAATTTCCCGACATAGAAGCGGCCTACGCCAGTGCTGATTTGGCCAAGAAATACCGTAAAAAATTTGATGAGCAGATCGATATGGCGCGAGTCTGCAAACACATTGCCACACTAAAGACCGATATAGAGCTCGGTTTTAATTTGCAAGACATTCGCTTTTCAGCGCAAGTATCCCATCCACAATAGCAAAACGCTCCTAGAAAGGAGCGTTTTGCTATTGGAGCATTAGTGCGGAGAGATGTTCGACAAGCATTGGACATGCACTGTGATCTCTTCACGATCATGATACAAATGCTTTGCCTGCATGCGGAACTTTACATCATTTTTAATCAGAAAAACTTTTAGGTTTTCAATATCTTGTAAAACTTCATCATAGCGCCCTTTCATTGGCAGCTTTAAGTTGAAGATGGCTTCTTTCGCCCAACCCTTGAGGATCCACTGCCCCATTAAATGCGCAACACGAGCTGGCTTTTCAATCATGTCACACACAATCCAAGTCACGTTCTTGCGTGGCGGCTCAAATTTAAAACCATCCTCGGCATGGTGTTTCACTTGTCCTGTGTCCATCAAACTTTCAGCCATTAGACCGTTGTCGATAGCATGAACAAACATCGAACGCTTCACCAGTTGGTAAGTCCAGCCCCCCGGGCATGCGCCCAAGTCTACCGCCCACATTCCCGGAGCCAAACGTTCATCCCACTCTTCACGAGGAATAAACACATGGAAAGCCTCTTCCAACTTCAGTGTGGAACGACTTGGCGCATCGGCTGGGAATTTCAAACGAGGAATACCCATGAAAAAAGGCGAGTTATTGTTGGTGTACGAATACCCGACGAAGCAGTGGCCGGGTTGAATAAAGCAGACATGTAGCACAGGTCTCTTCGCCGACTCTTTGTTAGACAGAATCCCCTTGCCACGTAACGCTTGACGCAATGGCACGGTAAACTTACGACAAAATTTGAGCAACTCTTTCGCTTCATTGGTATCTGGCGTTTCAATGCGAATGTCACCACAACGCGGAAAACCCTCAAGTTCGGCGAGTTCAGATAAGATAGGCGAAATACGATCATCTTTAGGTAAATCGCTAAATTCCGTCGCTACCGCAAACATCTGACGAGCAAAAATAAGCGATTGGAAATCGATCTCTTTAACCAACTTATCAGCATCACCGGCCTGATAGCACTCAAACAAAACGTAACCCGTATTGTTTTTCAAACGAGGAAAACCAAAAACCTCTAGCTTAGTCGCTTTATCTTGGATCTCTCCGGCACACTCTTTTTCAAAGCCTGCACGACAATAGAGCATTACGTGTTTCACTGGTCCACCTCTTGAATATTAAGTGCTGCATAGCCAAACACTCCCCACCCTAGCATAAAGAACACGCCACCAAATGGCGTGATCGGGCCAAACCACTTGATGCCCGTGAGTGCTAAAGCGTAAAGACTGCCGCTAAAACAAAGGACGCCGATGATAAAGCAAATTGCCGCAATGAAAAAATATTTTTGTGCTTTCGATCCCAAACGACAACGTAGCAAAATACCACACGCTAATATGGCTAAAGCGTGAATCGATTGGTACTGCACTCCCGTTTCAAACACCGAAAGCAAGTAAGGGGTTAAATACGCTTTTAGGCCGTGCGCCGCAAAAGCTCCTAGAGCGACACCAACGCCCGCCATAAAAGCCGCGATAGTGAGCAATAACTTACTCTTCATCTAGCAATACCTCTTGTTCCCTTCTGGCTTTTTTGAGCATCCAATCACGGAAAGTGGCGATGCGCCCCATATCGGCCTGCTTCTCGTGACAGACCACATAGAAAGCATTTTTAGTCATCAGCACTTCGTCAAAAGGCGCAATCAAGCGACCCGCTTCCAGCTCTGGCTGAGCTAACACGTTATTCCCCAGTGCGATACCTTGCCCATGCGCCGCCGCTTGCAGCACCATGGTCGAATGGCTAAAGATGGGGCCGTGGTTGACATTCACCCCTTCAAGATCGTTCTCTTTGGCAAACTGTTTCCAATCTTTACGTGAAGTATCGTGTAGCAGAGTATGGCGTGTTAGATCGTCCAGTGTTTCTAAAGGCTTAGGGCCTAACAGCAGTGAAGGCGAACAAAGCGGGATCAAAAACTCTTGATACAACTTATCCGCGCGTAAACCAGGCCAGTTACCTCGCCCATAATAAATCGCCACATCCACATCATCGGTTAACGAACCTTCATCCATATCAACCGCTTTGATACGCACATCAATATCCGGCTCTTGCTGGTTAAAATCGGCCAGACGCGGCACGAGCCACTGAATCGCAAAACTCGGCGGTAAACTAATGGTTAATGCTCCTTTCTCACTGCGCTCTAGTACCTTATCGGTGGCTTCAGAGAGTGCGGTGAAGATATCTTTAATGTCGAGAAAGTAACTTTGCCCTTCTTCTGTCAATAGCAGAGAACGATTACGACGGCGAAATAGCTTTAACCCTAAAAATTCCTCTAACGCTTTGATTTGATGACTGACTGCGGCTTGTGTCACAAATAGCTCTTCCGCAGCGCGAGTAAAACTCAGCTGGCGAGCTGCCGCTTCAAACACTTTCAGCGAGTTTAATGGTGGCAATCTTCTGGACATAGGTACACTCAAAAATTAGATTAGTTTTTTTAATCTGAAACATTATAAATTGTCCATTGCCGAGCGGCTAGAGAAATTCTATATTTCACCCCGCAACAAGGCCTGAACGGCTTGATTCAGTTATGAATCAATTGGCTTTTGTTGCGATGTTGTGTTTGCAAACTCGTATTTCGAGTGAGGTAGAATTCTACCATCCTGTTTTGTGCAGTTATCCCCTGCACCAAAACATATACTTCCTGTATTTATTGTTTGACCTGTCTGTCAAATTCTTTAGCACCGCCCTTGGGCGGTGTTTTTTTATGTCTGTGATTAAGTCGGAGCCATAAAAAAACCGCTCACGAAAACGTGAGCGGTCGATTCTGTATCGAGATAACGATTAAGGTCGATATACCTTGATGTTGTTAAAGCCTTGCTCTTTCAAATACAGAGCTTGAAGCCGGCTCATCACACCGCGCGCACAATATAAGAGATATGTTTTCGATTGATCCAAATCACCAAACTGAGTCGATAACTTGTAGAAAGGCAAATGTTTTACTTCCATACCTTCAATCAGCAGTGGCTTGTCATCTTCTTCATCTGGGCTACGAATATCAAGTACCACCGCATCTTTTTCGATAGCGGTCACTTGTTCAACTTCAGGTGCTTGCTCTTGGCTCTCTTTCTCAATATCACGAATATCCATTTGACGAGCGTTGTAAACAACGTGCTCTAGGATTGAGAAATCAAACTTCGCTTCTTCGGCTTCTAATTTCGCTTTCACCGCTTTAACTGTTGGGCTTTTTGAAATAACCCCACAGTATTCTGGCATCGTTTTGGCGAAATCTTCTGTTCCAATCTCGCGCGCCACTTTAATAATCTCTTCTTTGTCCCAGTTGATGAGAGGACGCAAAATTAAAGTATCTGTCACACCATCAATATGACGAAGATTAGTTAGAGTTTGGCTCGAAACTTGACCCAACGCTTCTCCGGTCACTAAAGCTTCAATATTTAACTTATGAGCTATCATGCCTGCGGCGCGCATAAACATACGTTTTAGCACCACACCCATTTGGCCATCGTCTACTTTTTCTAAGATTTCAGCCACCACAGGCTCGAAATCGACCGAGATAAAACGCACTTTGGCTGAAGAACCGTATTTATTCCACAAATAATGGGCCACTTGCTTTACACCAATTTCATGCGCTGGACCGCCTAAATTGAAGAAGCAATAATGCACTTTTGAGCCACGTTTGATGTGTAAATAGCTTGATACACCCGAGTCAAAACCACCAGAAATCAAACTCAATAAATCTTCTTGAGTGCCAAGAGGGAAACCACCTAAACCTTTATAGCGGGCAATCACTTGATTGAGCAATTCATCGGCTATTTCAATGTTGATGGTAACGTCTGGGTTTTTTAGTTGAACTTTTGCACTCTCAACTGCTTGGTTTAAACCACCACCAACATAACGCTCAACATCGATTGAGGTAAAATCATGCTTTCCTCGACGCTTAGCACGCACGACAAAAGTTTTTCCTTCGATGTTATTACGGCTGAGCGCTAACACTTGCTCGTAAATGTCATGCATATCCTTAAACTCAGATTGCTGCACTTCGAGCACTTGCTGGATGCCTGGAGTATGAGTCAGAATTTCAAGGACTTCTTGATAGTATTGGTCACTTTGCGCAGCCACTTCAATGTGATCGCGACGGTTAAATACCGCGACTGACTCTGTTCTTCGTTTGATGATATTACGAATATTGGACTCTAAAATTTTTGTGAAGCGCTTGCGTACTGAGTCACTTTTAACAAAAATTTCCGGATGGGGCTTAACAATAAATTTCATAGTTCTATTCGCAATCTGATTGGGCAACGTGGTGAATCAATGGGTCGCATTCTGCTTGCTACTGATACACCGCTAAGGGCGCAGGATTATACACGAGGTCATAACCATAAAAAAGACGAGCCTTAGCGCTCGTCTATGTGTTTTTACATAATCCAACGTAACTTACTGAACGGATGGAACTTCATCACTGTACAGCGGTTCACCTTGCATGATACTGATTTCTACTCGGCGGTTGCGTGAACGTTCACTTTCCGTATCGTTAGAGCCGACTGGGTCGGTATCGGCCATACCACGCACCCTGAGTCGTTGATGAGAAAACCCACGAACCTTTTCCATCTCTTGCGCCACAGAAACCGCTCGTTGAGCCGAAAGATCCCAGTTTGAGCGATACAATTCAGAATCGACACTTTGATTATCGGTATGGCCAGAAATACGCACAATGCCCGGCACATCTTTAACCAGATCGGCAATTTGACGAACCAATGGACGAAACTTAGGTTGTAGAAATGCAGAACCTTCGGGAAACGCACCTTTTTCACGAATACGGATCACCAATTGCTGACCTAAGTTTTCAACTTCAATAGCGCCTTGTTCGATTTCTCTTGCTAACGCCTTTTTGATGTCCTGCTCAACAATTTCCATCTCTTGCGACATAGATTCCGCTTGCTGTTGTTGCATTTCCGATTGAGTATTTTGGTTATTCTGCGTTGAAGTTTCAGGGGATTGCCCCCCCGTCAATTGACCTTCTTCACGCTGAACACCACCCGCTCGATCTGAATCCCCTTCTTGAAACTCAAGTGTCTGCTGCGTGATATCAATGGTTTGTTGCATGATGACATCAATCGGTGTCGGCTCGGGGCGGCCTGGGCGAAACTCTTGTGCAATGATGCTTGTCCCTTTAGGAATGTCTTTTACTTCCAAACGATTTTGCACACCAAAAGCAAACTTCATCGAGCCTGCTATCTGTTTAAACTTCAGTACGTCCATCTCGGAAAAAGAGAGCAGCAGTACGAAGAAACACATCAACAGCGACATTAAATCGGCAAAGGTTCCCATCCACAACGGCAAGCCGGGAGGTGGGCATTTACAACCTTCTTCATCATCCATTACAGGCTCCGTTATTCGCTATCAACATCTAAAACACGCTTGCCTTCATTGAGGTAGTTTTTCAGATAACTATCAATGACCCGTGGGTTTTGTCCATCCTGAATGGCCAGAACGCCATCCATGATTAAACGGCGGTTAAGCTTTTCTTGATCTCGGCGCAAAGCGAGTTTGTCTGCAATCGGGAAAAAAATCATGTTCGAGAGAACAGCGCCGTACAAGGTAGTTAATAAGGCAACGGCCATGGCAGGACCAATTGATTTAGGGTCATCCATGTTAGACAGCATGGCAACCAAGCCCACCAAAGTACCGATCATGCCCATCGCTGGCGCTACGTCACCAAAAGCACGAAATACGCCAGTTCCCTGTGAATGACGCTCATCAGTCAATACAATGTCTTTTTGCAACGCAGAACGCACCACGTCAGCATCATGGCCATCCACCAGCAAATCAATCCCCTTTTGCATGAAGCTATTGGTAATTTCCATCTCTTCTAATGCAAGAAAACCACCTTTCCGCGCCGCATCAGCCATTTCTACAATTTTCGCGATCAAATCTTCAGGTTCATCGGATTTGAACATAAATGCCTTACCTGCCACCTTGGCTGCACCGAAGAATTGTCCCATCGTGAACTTCATCAATACAACAAACATTGACCCACCCACTACGATCAAGATGGATGTGACGTCGAAGAACATCATTAGGCTTCCGCCTAAAATCATCGCCATGATAACGAAAGCGAGGCCTCCGATCAGGCCTATCAGCGTTGCTAAATCCACAAAGCACTCCTCATGCTGCTTACCCGCGATAATGAGTTTAAACTCGTTATCGGCAATAGATTCAAATCTTTAAGTAAATTATTGGATCATACCGAAATTCTCTCTATTCAGTTTATACCTAAACTGAGCAAAGATGCACTGTTGCCAGCACACTGATATGGCCAAGATTCTGAGTCACCGTCACTATTTCAGTAAATATCGGCCTGGTTGCTAAGTATCTTATTATTATTTTTATTATTTGTGATAGTGACAGTTCCAAAAGAGGGACTTTTCAGACAAAAATCGTTGGTTAAATTTGACCATCACTACGCCCTAAGGTAACTTTCGTGCATATTTACCAAGATAAAAAGATTATGGCGAGCAAGAAACCTGAAAATATGTCCTTCGAAGCGACAATCGAAGAACTTGATAGCTTAGTGGAACAGCTAGAAAATGGCGATTTAGCCTTAGATGATGCGCTAAAAAAATTCGAGCGCGGAATATCCCTTGCTCGTGCTGGACAAAGTAAGTTAAGTGAAGCGGAGCAGCGAGTCAGTATTTTGCTCAGTGCGAGCGATGACGCGCCACTCTCTGACTTTACTGAACTACCTGAGTAATAGGCACGTATTACTGATACATACTTATTACTGACTCATATTTATCGATCTCATCGCTCGCTATGTGACATGAACCGGTCAATTAAGTCACAGGGAAACGGTCGATCGTAACCTAGTAGATACCACAACTTAGTAGAAAGAGTGCCCTATGATTGAGGCTCTGAGCTCCTATCAGCAAAGAAATATTGACCAATTAAACCTTTGGTTAGGCCGTTTACCGCACCAAAAACAACCGTTGATTGACGCGATGCGCTACGGTTTGTTACTTGGCGGCAAAAGAGCTCGACCTTATTTGGTGTATATCACAGGGCAAATGCTTGGTTGTACGCCAGATGAACTCGATACCCCTGCCTGCGCAATAGAATGTATTCATGCTTATTCATTGATCCACGATGACCTTCCCGCGATGGACGACGATGAATTGCGTCGCGGTAAAGCCACTTGTCACATCGAATTTGACGAAGCCATCGCGATTTTAGCGGGCGATGCCCTGCAAACACTGGCCTTTACTATTTTGGCAGAAGGTCAACTCGCCGAACATGCACAAGTCAACCGCATTAAGATGGTTCAAATGTTGGCTCAAGCTTCCGGTGCTCAAGGTATGTGTATAGGGCAAGCGTTAGATCTGCAAGCAGAAAATCGTCTGGTCTCAGTGCAGGAATTAGAAGAGATCCATCGCAATAAAACAGGAGCCTTGATGCGTTGTGCAATCCGTTTAGGTGCGCTTGCGGCTGGTGAAAAAGGGCTTGCGGTACTACCACAATTGGATCGCTATGCCGATGCCGTTGGTCTCGCATTCCAAGTTCAAGATGATATTTTGGATATCGTTAGCGATACCGAGACATTAGGTAAACCTCAAGGCTCGGATCAACAACTCAATAAAAGTACCTACCCAGCGCTGCTAGGGTTACAAGGTGCTATTGATAAAGCACAAAGTCTGTTACAGGAAGCTCTTCAAGCCTTGGAAGCAATACCCTACAATACAGAATCACTCGAAGAGTTCGCCCGATACGTCGTCGAGCGCAAGAACTAAACTATAAGCGCGCAAAATTATGACTCTTGATATTTCAAAATACCCAACACTGGCTTTAGCAAATACACCCGATGAACTGCGCAGTCTGCCGAAAGAGGTTCTGCCAACGTTGTGTGATGAATTAAGAAACTACCTTCTTAATTCCGTCAGTCAGTCGAGTGGCCACCTTGCGTCAGGCTTAGGCACGGTTGAATTAACGGTTGCCCTACACTACGTCTATAACACCCCTTTCGATCAGCTGATTTGGGATGTAGGCCACCAAGCTTACCCGCACAAAATATTAACTGGTCGCCGCGAGAAAATGTCGACCATTCGTCAAAAAGATGGTCTTCACCCTTTTCCTTGGCGCGAAGAAAGTGAATATGACACGCTCTCTGTTGGTCACTCGTCCACCTCAATCAGTGCCGCCTTAGGGATGGCGATCAGTGCAGGTAAAGAAGGGAAAAATCGCAAAGTGGTGGGCGTGATTGGTGATGGTGCTATCACCGCAGGCATGGCTTTTGAAGCAATGAACCATGCTGGCGACGTTCATCCGGATATGTTAGTCGTGCTCAACGACAACGAAATGTCGATCTCTGAAAACGTGGGCGCACTGAATAACCATTTAGCGCAACTGCTTTCCGGTAGCCTTTATACCTCGATCCGTGAAGGGGGCAAAAAAGTGCTCTCTGGCATACCGCCTATTAAAGAGCTGGTACGCCGCACAGAAGAGCACTTGAAAGGCATGGTCGTACCCGGCACCTTGTTTGAAGAGCTTGGATTTAACTATATCGGCCCAGTCGATGGCCATGATGTGATTGAACTTATCAAGACATTACGCAACATGCGCGAGCTCAAAGGCCCACAGTTTTTGCATATCATGACCAAAAAAGGCAAAGGCTATGAGCCCGCCGAAAAAGATCCGATTGGTTACCATGGCGTTCCTAAATTTGACCCGAGCCACACTAGCCTGCCAAAAAGCAGCAATGCTAAACCTACTTTTTCTAAAATCTTTGGCGATTTTTTATGCGATATGGCCGCACAAGATCCAAAATTAATGGCGATTACACCCGCGATGCGCGAAGGCTCTGGCATGGTTCGCTTTTCAAAAGAGTTCCCACAACAATATTTTGATGTGGCGATTGCTGAGCAACATGCCGTCACCCTTGCGACAGGTATGGCGATTGCGGGAGATCATCCGATAGTGGCGATCTACTCAACCTTTTTACAACGGGGTTATGATCAACTGATCCACGATGTTGCCATCATGAATTTACCGGTTATGTTTGCCATTGACCGTGCAGGGTTAGTCGGAGCTGATGGCCAAACTCATCAAGGTGCGTTTGATTTAAGCTTCATGCGCTGTATTCCCAACATGGTGATCATGGCACCCGCCGATGAAAATGAGTGCCGACAAATGCTCTATACCGGCCATAAACACACAGGGCCAAGCGCAGTGCGTTATCCTCGTGGCAATGGCATGGGAGTCGAAATCCAAACCCAATTTAGTGCGTTAGAGATTGGTAAAGGACGCATTATGCGCCAATGTGACACGGCTATCGCGAATGAAAAAATCGCGATCCTCAACTTTGGCACTTTCCTACCAAACGCGCTTGAAGCAGCCGATAAGCTAAATGCAACAGTGGCTGACATGCGATTTGTTAAGCCCCTTGATGAAACACTCATTCGCCAACTGGCTACGCAACATGATGTGCTAGTGACCTTGGAAGAGAATGCGATTGCAGGTGGTGCGGGTGCTGGTGTCATTGAATTGATGATGAAAGAGAAAATCCTAAAACCAGTACTCAATTTAGGTTTGCCTGATCAATTCATCGCTCAAGGCACACAAGAAGAGCTGCATGCAGAATTAGGTTTAGATGCCAAAGGCATCGAGCGTTCCATTCAAGAGTATCTAGCGAAGTAGCTCGTTTTTTTGTTCGCTGTCGGCTTTTATGAACTGAATGTCTTGATGAACTACACCACTTTCAGTTACATCCCAATACTCAAAACCCTCGCATTGCGAGGGTTTTGTTTTTATATCGGCTGGCTCCACTCAAACTGAGTAAACAGCCTTTGCCATACCTCATCAAAACCAGCCTTAAGCACTAATGCTTGGCCAGTAAACGGATGAGTAAAACGTAATTCAGAGGCATGGAGCATCAGACGCTGCGCGTCATAATGATCGCGAAATAGGCGGTTGTGCTTGCCATCACCATGAGTGGTATCACCAATAATCGGATGACTCAAATGGTGCATATGACGACGCAACTGATGTTTACGGCCCGTTTGCGGTTTCATTTCCACCAAACAGTAGCGGCTGGTTGGGAAACGCCCGGTTGAATACGGCACTTCTACTGTCGCTAATGGTTGATAAGCGGTGATCGCTTCTTGGGCTTCTTTATCTTGTTTGGCAAACTTATCGGCAATTTTATCTAGCTCGATTTTGAGTGGGTAATCAAGCACATCCCCTTGTTCAATCCAACCACGCACAATCGCATGGTACGTTTTTTCCATTTGATGGTTGGCAAACATCGGCATCATTTGCGCCGCCACTTCACTGGAGAGCGCAAACACGAGCACGCCAGAAGTTGGCCTATCTAATCGATGTAGGGGAAACACATGCTGGCCAATTTGATCGCGCAGCGTTTGCATCACAAATTGCGTTTCGTGTTTATCTAGCCATGAGCGATGCACCAGCATTCCTGCGGGTTTATTCACGGCGACCAAATCATCGTCCTGATACAGAATCTCTAACATGCTTGGCTTACCTCATCAATCAAACGTAGCAGCGCAATCACCTCAGCCAATTCCGCTTGATGTTGCCATGCCTCTTCAAAATAGGGAGTGAGCGAAAACCCTTGAGGAAGCTCTGTTTGCTGCTCAATTGCCAATAACATTTTGGGGATGAAAATCCACTGCAGCCACTGCTCCGGAGTGAGGGTATCGATGGAGAAAGGCTCTGTGCTCATCAATGCGCTTTCGCTTGGCGGCTGAGATTGCCAGCACTGAGTATTGCGTAGCTGAGTTTCTAATTGCTTCAACAGGTGGGTAAGTTCTGTGCTTACTGTCATTATTCACCAAGTTAATTTGCTAAGTGACCTTGAAAATGGGCTATAGAGTACCATTTATTGTTCAAAGAGAGTTATTGATCAAAAATAGTTATTCAAGAACACAAGTTAAGGCCACTTTATCCATGGATACCATTCATACGCTTAGCCAATTGCTCACCAATAGTGGTAGCCAATATCGGATCTTTGATTTAGGAAGACGCATCTGCCCGATTGAAAATACGCACTTTTCTCAAGTAGAAAAAGGTCAACAACCGTATCCCTATCCATTGCAGCGTCATGCTCATCTTGCCATCGCGTATTGGAACCAAGCCCAACAACCTTGGATTTGGTTTCTTAAATTCTCTTTGGATGAACGCGGCCTACTCAAACAAGCTGAGATAGGTAACTTCATCAAGTTTGTACTTGAAGCGATGGGGTCACGTTTGCATCAAGATCTCAGCGATGAGCAGCAGCAAAAGCTTGCCAATAACCCTTATACCTTTAAACCGAGCGACGACAAAATGGCAGTATTCCACAGCCAAATACGCGCCCTGTTGAACCTACCATCAAGCCAATATTATGAGCATGCGCAACACTATTTTAGTGGGGATTTAGGCTGGGAAAACTGGCAGACGGTCGGCTTACAAGGCATTACTGATATTTGTGCTCGTTTAAGCAAAGAACAAAATAGCGTGTTATTAAGGAAAGCATTAAACCACCTCCCCGCTCAGCCTTTGTATGCCCTGCTGGGGGCGCTCGAACATAGTGCACCGTTGAATGATAAGTTGGCGCTGCGTTTGCAAGAGATGGCAATGTTGCACATCGAAAGCCACGAACCTGATCTGTTCTTACTCTCTGCTTTAATACGAGCCTTATCAGGTGCAAATAATGCACTCACCGCGACCTTGGTTGAACGTATTCTGCAAAGCCCACGCTTGAGCCATCAAGAGATATTAATTGCCATTGCAGGGCGCTCGTGGCATGTATTGTCTAACCCATCACTTGCCGAAACGTTTTTATTACGCTTGGCGCAAACAAGCAATCAAGCCCTCTTTAACCAGCTCTTTGCGGATTTAGTGATGCTGCCAGAACTGCGAATGGTACTGCTGCCACTGCTGCATTCTAGCCCTTCGTTCGAATTATCCGATGCCTTAATTCGCTTACAGCAAGCGACCAAAACTCAATAACTGGAATGTTTATGCTAGGCGATCTATTGGCTATTTTATTACTCAGCTTGGGCTGCTTTCTTTTCTGGCAACAGCGTCGCCAAGCCGAATTAGCAAAAGCGGCGATCAGTCGAAAATGCGAACAACTCGACTTACAGCTGATCAGCGTTGCTTTTGGACGCCACAAATTCAAAACGCCAGAAGGACTCTGGCGTTGGCATACCGTTTATTGGTTTGAGTTTTCTGCACTAGGTGACGACTGCTATCAAGGTGAATTACAAATGATAGGCTTTAGGCCATCTGCTTTTCATTTGCCGCCTCATCGTATGTAAACTCAAATTCCCAATAAGGGCCAAAAACATCTTCTTTCTCACCCAACAGCTCAAAGCCGAGTTTTTTGAGTACCGCAATAGAGGCATGGTGGCCAATATTAGCAGTGGCTGTGATTTTTTGTCGTTGCAATTGATAGGCTGCTTTAGGTAAAAAAGCCTTCAATGCCTCAGTTGCAATGCCTTTGCCCCAATACAATTTATCAAACAGAAAACCGAGTTCTGCTCGCTCTTCGTCAAGTTCAATGAACAAATGCCCCATGTATTCGCGGTTGTAATTATCTAACACCGCCATTGCGTACAAATGAGGATCATGAAGCACTCGTTGAAAAAGCTGTTTTGCTGAAGCGACCGTTTTAGGGCCATTCATCTGTGCCCGATTTTTGGCGCAACAATTGAGCATCAAAAAATCAGACTCTAACGAATCGGTGTAAGGGAGAAGAAGCGTTCTTCTTGTTACGGTTGTCACGTACAATCCTTGTTAGCCGCAAAATAATACCGAAAGACTCAACTAGGCTCAGGGCAATACGCCTTAGCCCAGATAAAATCTGGTACTCTATTTTTGCAAAGAAGCCGAAAATTAAACCAACCGAACGATGAGGTAATTGATCTAGATTGTTTTTTTGTTGTTATTATTTTGCTGCACTTATCATATGAACTTTTTTTGAAGCAACAACACGCTAAAGCCAGAATGCAAGTAATAAGAAAAGCCTCAACACGCATGTGTCGAGGCTTAAAGTCTTACTCGCAGCAGTCCAGCTACTAAATTGTGTGCTCCATGCATCATCCATAATAGTGGCCAATTCTTCGGCTCATCCTGCATCGCCATCCTAGCGGTGTCCAAACTTTCCATGGTACTAACACTCCGGTCAATACTCATCACTTGTTCCTTGAGCGGTGTCCATAACATCATCCTGATGTTGTCCTGCCTTATCCACAAGGTGTCCATCGCCAATCCATGCAGCTCGCATCCTGCCAACTGTTGTATCCTTACGCTGTCCTAGCATCCTGCGTGGTCATTCTTCGTGAACAACCTTGTCTTCTTCCTGAAGAGACCAAACCTTGGTGCTTTGTAATTCCTTGTCAGAATCCTTCCGACAGGGGTCAATTTACTCGTTTGGCTTTAAGAAACAATCACCTAAAAATATCATTTTAAAAAAAACAACCTAAAGAAATAGATATATTAATTAAAAACAAATAGTTATAAAAAAATCACCACCAAACACTGCGTTAAACACTGTGATTTCTTACAAACAATGTGCGAGATCTCTTACAACACTTCGCCACTTTTGCTCTTGGTAAATAAAAGGTAAGATCACAGCCACTCACAAAAAGGACAACCTATGCTCACAAAAGATGTCACTCAAGAACTAGAAAGCATCTTGACTCTCTTACAACAACAGGGAAAGGAACCGAGTGTGGCCTTAGTAAAGTCACGTCTTAGCACCTCAGTGCCAATGCCAGCCTTGATTGCAACCATCAAAAGTTGGAAAAATGCACACCGAGTTCCCAAAGTAGAAGTGAGCGTTAGTACGGAAAATAGCGTGAACAAGGTAGCCGAACTTGAAACGCAACTAGCCGCTTTGTCAGCCCGAGTAGCAGCCCTAGAGGCACAACTAAACGAGAAGTAATTGAATGATGAAAATTTGGGTGGACGCCGATGCATGTCCGAAAGTAATTCGTGAAACCATTGTCCGCGCAGCCGAAAGGACGGGCGTTGAATGTACTTTTGTGGCCAATCATGTTGTTCCGATTCCGCAACGATCCAACATTCGTTCACTGCAAGTCCCCAGTGGTTTTGATGTTGCCGATAACGAAATCGTCAAACGGGTAGAAGTGGACGATTTGGTAATTACTTCCGATATTCCGCTGGCCGATGAAGTGATAACCAAAGGTGGCTTGGCGCTCAATTCTCGTGGTGAGCTGTATACCAAAGAGACCATCAAGGCACGCCTCAATATTCGAGATTTTATGGACACAATGCGATCAAGCGGTATCCAAACTGGCGGACCAAGTGCGCTTTCTCAAACAGAACGGCGCGAATTTGCCAACCATTTGGATCGCATTTTGGCTAAAGCGAACAAATAACCACGTTTTGACGGTTGGACAATCACTAGCCTGTCCAACCGTTCCTCTTCATTAGCGCTGAACCGCCTTAAATCTTGGATTAGTTTTACAAATTACATATAAACGACCGCGTCTTTTGACGATTTGACAATCTGGATGACGTGATTTTGCGCTTTTTAATGAACTTAATACTTTCATAGTTTACTCCTTACCAAACTGAGCAAAGCGACGATTGAAATTCGCCACTCGTCCTTCTTTTTGAACAACTCGCTGCTTACCGGTGTAATACGGATGCGATTCAGACGACACATCTAAGGTGAAATAAGGATAGGTGTTACCATCTTCCCACTCGATCGTCCGATCAGTTTTTAGCGTTGAACCCACAATAAAATACTTATCCACACTGGTGTCGTGGAAAACCACTTTTTGGTATGGCGGATGAATTCCGTCTTTCATCAATTTCCCCTCACTTAAATTGTTATGTTATAACATGCCAATTAATAATCATTACCAAGAAGAAAAGCAAGCTTAAATGTGATATTTTTCTAAACCAACGTGAAAAAAGACGGATACGGATATGCACACCATTGCTCCGATTGGCATTATTGAAACGCCTTATAAAGAAAAATTTGCCGTTCCTCGCCAACCTCGCTTAGTGGCGAGCGCAAGCGCGAGAGTCAAGCTCATCGGTCACGCTAATTGCTTAGAGTCGGTGCGAGGTATCGAACAATTTAGCCATGTCTGGTTACTTTTTCTGTTTAACCAAAACCTCGATGCAGGTTGGAAACCGACCGTGCGCCCACCGCGCTTAGGCGGAAATGAGCGGATCGGCGTATTTGCTTCACGGGCTACGTTTCGACCTAACGGCATCGGTATGTCTGCCGTTGAATTGAAAGGCGTCACTCAGCAAGGTGATCAGGTTTATTTGGAACTAGGCAGCGTAGATTTAGTCGATAACACACCGATCATTGACATCAAACCCTATATTCCCTATTCCGATTCGATAGCCACAGCCAGCGGTGGCTATGCCGAGAGCGAGCCCGACAAGATCGCAGTGACCTTTAGCCAAGCAGCGTTAACGGCACTGAATGCGCGGGCAGATCACGACATGGTTAAAGCCGTCATTGAGCAAGTGCTGGCTCAAGACCCTCGCCCAGCCTATAAAAAACACAAAATCGATCATAAAGAATATGCGGTAAATCTGTTCGATCTGAACGTAAAATTCACTATCGCAGACAACTTAGTCTCAGTAACCGCAATAGAACGCTTTTGACAAAGCCGATTGGCTGATATTATTAGCGGCTTAATTCTAGCCTCTCATTGGAGAGCGCTTTTAACTATCATGAAACGGATACCATAGAATGCGTACCAGTAAATATCTTCTTTCTACTTTGAAGGAGACTCCAAACGACGCAGAAGTCGTGAGCCATCAGCTCATGTTACGTGCAGGTATGATCCGTAAGCTGGCTTCAGGTCTTTATACCTGGCTGCCTACTGGTCTACGTGTGCTGCGTAAAGTCGAAAACATCGTTCGTCAAGAGATCGACAATGCCGGTGCAATCGAAACCTTGATGCCCGTTGTGCAACCGTTTGAACTGTGGGAAGAGACAGGCCGCTCTGAGAAAATGGGCCCTGAGCTACTTCGCTTTACTGACCGCCATACTCGTCCGTTTGTGCTTAGTCCAACAGCAGAAGAAGTGATCACCAGCTTGGTACGCAACGAAGTCAGCTCTTACAAGCAATTGCCGCTGAACCTGTACCAGATTCAAACCAAATTCCGTGATGAGAGACGTCCTCGTTTTGGTGTGATGCGTGCTCGTGAATTCTGCATGATGGATGCCTATAGCTTTGATATAGATAAAGCAGGCTTAGAGAAATCTTACCAAGCGATGCACGAAGCTTACTGTAAAGCCTTCGATCGCATGGGGCTTGATTACCGCCCAGTATTAGCCGACACCGGCGCTATCGGTGGTAACGGCTCTCATGAGTTCCATGTATTGGCTGAAAGTGGTGAAGACATCATCGCCTTCTCAACTGAATCGGATTACGCCGCCAACATCGAAAAAGCAGAAGCCATTGCGCCAGCCGTTGAGCGCGCCGCGCCAACTCAAGAGATGACGCAGGTTGATACGCCAAACGCCAAAACCATCGCTGAATTGGTTGAGCAGCATGGCCTACCGATTGAGAAAACAGTTAAAACACTGTTTGTAAAAGCATCTGATGAGATCGATGCCTCTATCGTGGCACTGATTATCCGTGGTGATCATGAACTCAATGAAATCAAAGCCGAGAAACTCGCTGAAGTTGCCGCTCCGCTAGAAATGGCTAGCGAAGAAGAGATTCGCGCGCTGATTGGCGCAGGCCCAGGCTCTCTTGGCCCTGTTGGTCTTGAATTGCCGTTTATCGTTGATCACAGCGTAGCCGTCATGAGCGATTTTGGCGCAGGAGCCAACATCGATGGCAAACACTACTTTGGCATCAACTGGGGCCGTGACGTTGAGCTAGCGAAAGTGGAAGATCTCCGTAACGTCGTTGAAGGCGACCCAAGCCCATGTGGCAAAGGGACACTAATGCTCAAACGCGGTATCGAAGTGGGTCATATTTTCCAATTGGGTACCAACTATTCTGAGAAAATGAACTGTGGCGTTCTTGATTCTAATGGTAAAAACACCATTTTAGAGATGGGTTGTTACGGCATTGGCGTATCACGCGTTGTGGCATCAGCCATCGAGCAAAACAACGATAAATACGGCATCATCTGGCCTGACGCGATCGCGCCTTTCCAAGTGGCGATTGTCCCCATGAACATGCACAAATCAGAGCGCGTCCAACAAGCTGCTGAAAAACTGTATGCGGAACTGACCGCAGCAGGTATTGAAGTGCTATTTGATGATCGTAAAGAGCGCCCGGGTGTAATGTTCTCAGATATGGAACTGATCGGTGTGCCACATACCATCATTATTGGCGATCGCAGTATGGATGAGGGCAACTTCGAATATAAACATCGCCGCAGTGGTGAGAAGTCGGCCGTCGCTATGAATGAAATAGTCTCCTTTATTAATGCTCAAATCGCCTAATAAAGTGTGCTATTGAAAAGGTTGCCTAAATGGCAACCTTTTTTATTTTGTCACCAACCACACAAGCTTTTTCAAGCATATTAATCTTCGATTCATCTACGGTGATCTACTCTTTAATCCATTATTAATGGAGGTGACCTATGGATCTAAAAAGTTTGCTTAACCAAGCATTGAATTCAGACATCGTAAAACAAGGTTCAAGCCAACTCGGCGCTATCACACAAGATTCAAGTAAACTCAAAACCTTAGGAGCTGGTGCACTCGGTGGCGGCCTAATCGGTTTATTGATGGGCTCGAAGAAAGCAAAAAAAATAGGCACTAAAGTGATAGGGATTGGTGGAGCAGCGGCGCTCGGCGCACTAGCCTATAAAGCGTATAATGACTGGCAAGCAAAACAAACGACCACTCAACCGCAGTCTAGCTTTGACCCTAATGATGCTAGCCACAGCACGCTGATCCTAAAAGCGATGATTGCCGCCGCAAAAGCTGATGGCCATGTGGATGAACAAGAAATGGCGAAAATTGAGCAAGCCATCTCTGAAATGGGCGCAGATAACCAATTGCAGCAACTGGTAAAAAATGAGCTGCATAAACCGCTCGATCCCGCGGCTATTGCACAGTTAGCCACAACGCCCGCACAAGCGAGTGAGCTTTATCTGGCCTCTTTACTTATCGCCGATGAACAAAATTTCATGGAAAAAGCGTATCTGAACGAGCTCGCTAAGCAACTACAGCTAGCCGACGATCTGGTCATGGCGCTAGAGCAGCAAGTGAACGCTTAAAGTTTCATCACATGCAATCAGAGCTTGCGCAAACGCAAGTTCTGATTTTGTCTTTGCCAAACGTAATGTGTATATTGAGAGCCATTATCATTAGTTAGGATTTAATCTATGCAAGTTTACGGTTGTTGTGAATTAGTGCGCGAGCTTTATGCGCAGATAGGCAGTGGTGATCAAGCTTATATTCCTCAAGCAATCTCCTGCGCCATCAAAACCTTGAATGATGTCGCAGCAGACGAATCGCTGCCAAAAGCGGTTCGAGAGCAAGCAGCCTTTGCGGCAGCTAACTTGCTGATTTCTGATTTCGAGGATAAGTGATGAATTTAGCCAATTTTGCCTCGATGGATCCAATCATGCTGATGAGCATCATCAATATGAAGCTACGTGATGATTTTAATGGCGATCTTGATAAGCTGGCGGATGACTTTGATATCGATCGGGCGGCATTAGAAGCTCGCTTAGCCAGTGCAGGCTTTGAGTTTTTACCGCAAATCGGTCAATTTCGTTAAGGCATAAAAAACCCGCTAATTTAAAGCGGGTTTTCGTTCAAATAACAGTTCTTAAAGCACAGCACTCAGATTTTTTGTACTAAGCTTTTTTCTCTTTTCTTGCCAGAGCCTTACGCTCATTGCGTTTCGCTTGGTTCTCAATAAAGCCACTGAGCTCTTTTTCCGCCCAAGCTTGTGCTTGTGCTTCGCTTTCAAAACCCATTTCGCGCTTTGAAACAACACTTCTGCGAGAGGTCACTTGACGTACGATTTCCGCCGCCCAACCATTGCGCTTTTCAGTCACTTTGATGGTAAATTTTTTACTTTCTGACATTTTCGTTTTCCTAAGGGAATAATAAGGGATTACTCATCAACGTTTGTCGCGCGCCATTATATTATATGGCGGCGAATGTTGAACACCATCCCTTGGTAAGCGCGGCATTAGAGCACAAATCACAATTTTTTTCTGCATTTTTTACAAAAAATTCATCCTCAAAGTAAACAAAAAAGCCGCTGAGTTGCAGCGGCTGGAATAACAAGACTAAGTCGTTTCTCTCACTGGCGACAAGGTGAGTTACCCTAAGTTCTTACGTGCATTTTGGAACATACGCATCCATGGGCTATTTTCACCCCAAGAATCAGGATGCCAAGAGTTCGCTACCGTGCGGAACACGCGTTCTGGGTGCGGCATCATGATCGTCACACGGCCATCTTGAGTCGTTAAGCCTGTAATGGCATTTGGTGAACCATTTGGGTTGTTCGGATATTGCTGTGTGGCATGGCCGTTGTTATCCACAAAACGTAGTGCAACAGTGCCTGATTGTTCAATCGCCACTAAATGTGCCGTATCACGAACTTCAACGCGCCCTTCGCCGTGCGAAACCGCAATCGGCATGCGCGAGCCAGCCATCTCATTAAAAAACAGTGAATCAGATTGCTGCACTTCCACTAAGCTAAAGCGCGCTTCAAAACGCTCTGATTCATTGCGCACAAAACGCGGCCATAAATCAGCGCCGGGGATTAACTCTTTCAAATTCGACAGCATTTGACAACCGTTACATACCCCTAGCGAGAAAGTATCTTCACGTTGGAAGAAACGTTGGAACTGTTCACGAGCTTGTACATTAAACAACACTGATTTCGCCCAGCCTTCGCCCGCGCCCAATACGTCACCATAAGAGAACCCACCACATGCGACGAGGCCTTGGTACTCTTCAAGCACCGCTTGACCCGTTAAGATGTCGCTCATGTGTATATCGGTTGTTTCAAAGCCTGCGCGATCAAACGCTGCCGCCATTTCAACGTGTGAGTTAACCCCTTGCTCGCGCAAAATAGCCATTTTTGGCTTCACGCCTTTAGCAATATACGGTGCCGCAACATCTTGTTGCACGTCAAAGCTCAAACTGACGTTAAGACCTTTATCACTGTTATCTTGTTTTGCTGCAAACTCTTGGTCCGCGCACTGCGGGTTATCGCGCAGCGCTTGCATCTTATGCGTGGTTTCAGCCCAAATGGTGCGAAGTTCGGTGCGGTTACGCACAACAATAGGTTGTTCACCAGCGGTAATGGCTAGCTCATCAGAAGCGTCAACACGACCGATAACGTGTGAACACGCTTGTAAACCATGCGCCGTTAGCGTCGAGATCACCGTCTCTAAATCGTGGTGACGAACTTGAATGACTGCGCCCAGCTCTTCATTAAATAACGCGGCCAATGCATCATCACCTAGCGCGGCGATATCGGCTTTCACGCCACAATGACCAGCAAAGGCCATTTCAGCTAGAGTAACGAATAAACCACCGTCGCCTTTATCGTGATAGGCAATAATCTGCTGATTCGCGACCAAGGTTTGGATCGCTTCATAGAAGGCTTTAAGCTGCGCCGCATTATCTACGTCTGCGGGTTTATCACCCAACTGTTTGTAGACTTGTGCTAACGCCGTTGCGCCCAAGCGATTCTTACCATTACCTAAATCAATCAAAACCAGTGAGGTTTCGCCCTTATCGGTTCTTAACTGAGGGGTGATGGTGTTACGTACATCTTCAACACGAGCAAATGCCGTGATCACCAATGATAGCGGAGAGGTCACTTCTTTTTGTTCGCCATTCTCATCCCATTTGGTCTTCATCGACATCGAATCTTTACCCACAGGGATAGTCAGGCCGAGCGCAGGACAAAGCTCTTCACCGACCGCTTTGACTGCCTCATACAAACCAGCATCTTCACCAGGGTGACCCGCTGGTGACATCCAGTTCGCCGACAACTTAATGTGTTTGATATCACCGATATGGGTAGCGGCAATATTGGTGATCGCTTCGCCCACGGCTAAACGTGCCGATGCCCCAAAATCCAGCAAGGCAACTGGCGTGCGCTCACCCATCGACATCGCTTCGCCATGGTAAGTATCATAACTTGCCGCAGTGACCGCGCAGTTTGCTACTGGCACTTGCCACGGACCAACCATTTGGTCACGAGCGACCAAACCAGTGACGGTTCGGTCACCAATGGTGATGAGGAAGGTTTTTTCTGCAACCGCAGGGAGACGCAGTATTCGATCAATCGCTTCGTTCAATTCGATATCACGGCGATCAAGTGCTGGATTATTAACTTTCAGCGTCTTCACATCACGATACATTTTAGGTGTTTTGCCAAGCAATACGTCCATCGGCATATCAATTGGCGTATTGTCGAAATGTGAATCTTCCAATTTCAGTTCACGCTCTTCAGTGGCAATGCCCACAACAGCATAAGGCGCGCGCTCACGTTGGCAAATGGCGTCAAAGCGCGCCATGTTTTCTGGCGCTACAGCCAGTACGTAACGCTCTTGTGATTCATTACACCAAATTTCAAGCGGGCTCATTCCCGGTTCATCGTTAGGTACATCACGCAGTTGGAAAATACCGCCACGTTCACCATCATCAACAAGCTCAGGCAATGCGTTTGAGATACCACCAGCGCCCACATCATGGATAAAGGCGATCGGATTCGCCTCACCGAGTTGCCAGCAGCGATCAATCACCTCTTGGCAGCGGCGTTCCATCTCTGGGTTTTCACGCTGTACCGACGCAAAATCAAGATCTTCCGCAGATTGACCAGATGCCATCGAAGAAGCAGCGCCCCCACCAAGGCCAATGTTCATTGCCGGACCACCAAGCACGATTAAGCTCGCGTCAACTGGGATCTCTTTTTTCTGCACATGCTCGTCGCGGATATTCCCCATCCCACCAGCAATCATGATTGGTTTGTGATAACCACGCACTTCTTCACCTGCGTGAGAGTTAACTTTCTCTTCGTAAGTACGGAAGTAACCTAACAAGTTGGGACGACCAAATTCGTTGTTAAAAGCCGCGCCACCGAGCGGGCCTTCCAGCATAATATCAAGTGCCGTGACAATGCGCCCCGGTTTACCAAAATCCGTTTCCCAAGGCTGCACAAAATTAGGAATACGCAAATTTGAAGTAGTAAAACCGACTAACCCGGCTTTAGGTTTTCCACCAATCCCCGTTGCACCTTCGTCACGAATTTCACCACCGGAACCCGTTGAAGCGCCCGGCCAAGGAGCAATCGCCGTCGGGTGGTTGTGTGTTTCCACCTTCATTAAAATATGCGCTTTTTCATGGTGATAACCATATTGGCGTGTCTCTGGATCAGGGAAAAAACGCCCAACGTCTGAACCCACCATGACGGCGGCATTATCTTTATAGGCAGACAGCACGTGATCAGGAGTCACTTCATAAGTGTTTTTGATCATCTTAAACAGCGATTTATCTTGCTTAACGCCATCAATAGTCCAATCGGCATTGAAGATTTTATGGCGACAATGCTCAGAGTTTGCTTGAGCAAACATCATTAATTCGATATCGGTTGGATTACGCTCAAGCTTAGTGACGAAGCTTTCGAACAAATAATCAATTTCATCGTCAGCCAATGCAAGCCCAAGGGTAACGTTTGCTTTTTCAAGCGCTGAGTGGCCGCCTTTCAGCAAGTCGACGTACGCTACGGGAGCAGGTTCAGCGACTTTAAACAGTGAGGTTGCTGATTCGAAATCGGTAAACACGACTTCCATCATTCGGTCGTACAGCAGGGAATAAAGCGTAACAAGTTGCGGTTGAGAAAGTTCGCGATCTAATTCGATGTAGTAAGCCGTGCCTCGCTCTAAGCGCTTCACCTCATTCAAACCACAGTTATGCGCAATATCCGTCGCTTTGGAAGACCAAGGCGAGATGGTTCCAGGACGAGGAGTGACCAGTAAAAGAAGACCTTGTGGCTCATGTTCTTGAATCGTTGGGCCATAAGTGAGTAGTTTCTCTAATTTTTCAAGGGATTGAGCGTCTAAATCCGCAGAGAGATCAGCAAAATGCATGAACTCCGCGTAAATACCCGATACAGGCAGTTGCTGTTCACGACAAAGTTCAACGAGTTTGTTAACACGAAACTCAGAAAGCGCTGGGGAGCCACGCAAAATTCTCATGTGCTTAGGTCTCTTATACAGTGGGTTGAGGTGTAATTGGAATGAATTCAAAATCATTAAAATACAATAAGTTAATAAAAGAAAACTGAATACATACCAATTTCACCTCGTCATTTCGAACGCATTATAAAGGAATTCTTTTTGTGACGTAACACCAAAAGCAACCGTTTGCGTCATTTTTTTTGTCAAATTTGAAATACAGCCACATTAGCGTGGTCGCCGACACTTTTTCATCCGTTTTTGATCTGAAACTTTGCCAATATGGCCGCCTTTGATATAAAGGCAGTAATTGATGTAAGAGATCGCTCATAAATGCCAAAGTATTATCTGACTCAGCTTCATCGCTCATTGTCCATTTTCCTACTCACTCTTTTTGTCGTCGGTTGCCAAATCGATTCAGATCCTAAAAGCGAGCTTGACCATATTCGTGAACGTGGCGTATTGCGAGTAGGTACGTTGAACAATCAACTCTCCTACTACATTGGCCCAGATGGCCCTGCAGGGCTGGACTACGAACTAGCACGCGAATTTGCCAATCAGCTTGGGGTTAAACTAGAGATGAAACCCGCTTATCGGTTGTCTAGTCTCTTTCCTGCACTGAAAAATGGGGAAATCGACGTTGTTGCAGCAGGGTTAAGTCAATCGAATCAACGCTTGAATGAGTTCAGAACAGGGCCCGCTTATTACTATGTCAGCCAACAAGTCGTCTATAAGAAAGGCAACTGGCGTCCAAGAAATTTAAAACAATTACTGGAAAAACAACCGGAACTGATTGCTGGTCATGAAGGTGACAGCGTTTTTTCTATCGTGAATGAATCCCACTTTGAAAATACGCTCAGCGACATTAAACAGACCTACCCAGAGTTTCAGTACAATGTGAATAATAACGCCGACGTTAACGACCTTTTAAAACAGGTTTCGAATGGCGAACTGCTATTTACCATGGCTGATTCGGTCGAAGTCTCGCTGTCGCAGCGAATCTACCCTGACTTAGCCGTCGCCTTTGAATTAACTGAAGATCAGCCTATCGCTTGGTATATGCGTCGTTCTGAAGATGAAAGCTTATACGCCTTGATGATTGAGTTTTTTGGCAACCTTAAACAATCTGGTCAATTAGCGGCCTTGGAAGAGAAATATATTGGTCACGTGGGCACGTTTGATTATGTCGATACGCGCGCCTTTATTAGAGCACTCGATGTCCGCTTACCAAAATGGGCCCCTCTTTTCCAACAATATTCTGACGAGTTTGATTGGCGATTGATTGCCGCCTTAGCTTATCAGGAGTCTCACTGGAATCCGTTAGCTAAATCCCCCACCGGGGTCCGCGGTATGATGATGTTGACTCTCCCTACGGCAAGAAGTGTTGGTGTCGCCAATCGACTCGATCCGGAACAATCGATTCGTGGTGGTGTAGAATACCTGCGTCGGATGGTACAGCGTATACCAGACTCCATCCCAGAACATGAGAAAATTTGGTTTGCTCTCGCTTCATATAACGTCGGCTATGGGCATATGATGGATGCAAGACGCTTAACTAAACAGCAAGGTGCGAACCCTGATTCATGGACTGAAGTCAAAGAACGCCTCCCTCAACTGAGACAAAAGAAATACTTCAGCCAGACTCGATATGGCTACGCGCGAGGTGACGAAGCCAAGGCCTACGTTGAAAATATTCGTCGCTATTATCAAAGTATTATTGGCCATGTTGATCAACAAAAGCAGATAGACAATAGTTCAGGTACTGATGATTTGGTTGTGATCAGTATTGAGGAGGAGGAGGCCGCGTTAGAATCTATGGAATCGGCCGATGAGGCGCAGGATAATCAGTATCTCGACCCCGTAGCTCAATAAGCATAACAATAGCTAAATCTTCCACGTTGAACAAAAATTGCACACTTGATTTCCAAGTGTGCAGCCCATACATCAAAACGTGAAAAAGATCGTTTCCTAAGTTTCATATTATGGTAACAATCCTGCACTATAAAGGCAGATTAAGATTGTCATAAGGCACCCTAAACCATTAGGGATCATTGTCAAAACTCAGCAGTAGGAGGTTGTTTATGCTTAAACGTAAAAAGCTATCAAAACACCTTAATAAAACGGTGGCAGCGAACCGTCGTAAGCGTATGTTATCCAATAATAAAAAGAAAATTATCTGGCGTAACCGTGCATTTATGCAATTAATCTCTGCTTAACCTTCAGCGGCAAACATCTACTCAAAGTGGATGTTTGCTAAAGCCCATCACTCTGTTGTTTATTCCGCTGTTTTTCCGCCTGTATCTCTGCGCGTCTTCGTCTAAAAAAAGATTGCAGTTGCTCCCGACACTCCTCTTCTAACAATCCTTTATCGACCGTCGCGTAATGATAGGAGGCTTGGCTTTCAAATAAATTCAGCACCGTACCGGCCGCCCCAGCTTTGAGATCTGGAGCGCCAAAGACAATCCTTTTGACTCGGCTATGCAGCAGTGCGCCTGCGCACATTGGACAGGGCTCTAAAGTGACGTATAAGGTAGTATCAAGCAAACGATAATTTTGTAACCGTTGACCTGCTTGACGCAAAGCCTGAATTTCAGCGTGCGCTGTCGCATCATGTTGACCAATAGAGGCATTCCAACCTTCAGCAATGATTTCGCCATCTTTAACAAGCACAGCGCCCACAGGCACTTCACCTGCTTGTTCTGCAAGATTGGCAAGCGCGATAGCTCGGCGCATAAACTTTTGATCTTGAACGGTAAACTGTGTATTCATATATCCTATTTTCTCTTTCACTAGCCTTTGCCGTTAGCGGACGATAGCCGTTCTGCCAGAAAATCCACCAGCAGCCTAACTTTTGAGGACAAATGGCGATTTTGTGGGTATAAAGCCCATACACCTTCACGATCATCTTGGTACTGATGTAGCACTTCTTGCAACTCACCCGAGAGCAAATACGGCTCTACATAATAGTCGGGCAATTGTACGATTCCAATCCCTTGCAACGCGGCATTCAATAACGCCACACCGCTGTTGCATTTAATTTTTCCTTTAACACCGATTTCACGAGAGCGTTGCTGATCCTTAAATCGCCAATAGTTCATAGTGCCTTGTAAACATTGGTGATGAACCAACTCTGACAATGAATAGGGAGTGCCATATTTCACCAAATAGTCAGGGCTAGCGCAGACAAACAGTTGTCGGTTGGATAACTTTTTGCCAATAAAACTCGAATCATCTAACTGCCCTAATCGTACGGCGACATCAATTCCTTCCGCAATCAGATCCAATTTTTGGTTAGTGAGTATCAGTTCCAACTCCAATTGAGGATGTAACTGTAAAAACTCATGCAGCAAAGGCGCGACTTTCTGCTCACCATAAGTCACCGGAGCGGTCACTTTCAGTAAACCTGACGGCGTTTGCTGCATCTGCGTGACAGCAAGATCAGCCTGCGCTAAGCCTTCAACCAATTGCCGACACTGATGATAATAGAGTTGACCCGCTTCGGTCAGGGAGACTCGCCGCGTGGTACGTTGCAACAACTTTACCGCCAAGCGCTCTTCTAATAGCGCAATACGTCGGCTGACATTCGCTACTGATGTCGATAGTTTATGTGCTGCTGCGGTAAAACTTCCAGTTTCAGCCACCGCAACAAATTCATGAATGCCTTCCCAACTCGCCATCTTAATTATTACTGATAAGTAAAAGTAATTCTTATTTTAGACCGATTATCAAATTTCAAGAAGGGAATATACTGTCACTCTCCCCAACTCACTTGAAACTTCAAGTAATGTGCAAAGGAAAATCTTATGTCATCACATCAATTCATTAAATCTCGCGCGGCGATTGCGTGGGGGCCAAATCAACCACTAAAAGTCGAGGAGGTTGACGTTATGTTGCCCCAAAAAGGCGAAGTGTTGGTGCGTATTATTGCGAGCGGCGTTTGTCATACCGATGCCTTTACGCTATCTGGTGAAGACCCTGAAGGGATTTTTCCGGTTATCCTCGGCCACGAAGGCGGCGGTATCGTTGAGCGGATTGGTGAAGGGGTAACCAGCGTCGAGGTAGGAGATCATGTCATTCCCTTGTACACCGCAGAGTGTGGTGAATGCAAATTCTGTAAATCAGGTAAAACTAACCTGTGCCAAGCAGTACGTGAAACGCAAGGAAAAGGATTAATGCCTGATGGAACTACACGTTTCTATAAAGACGGCCAACCCATTTTCCATTATATGGGTTGCTCCACCTTTTCTGAGTATACCGTGTTGCCAGAAATTTCCTTGGCTAAGGTCAATAAAGCGGCGCCATTAGAAGAGGTCTGCTTGCTCGGTTGTGGTGTCACAACGGGCATGGGCGCGGTGCTCAATACGGCCAAAGTTAAACAAGGTGATACTGTGGCCATCTTTGGCCTAGGCGGCATCGGGCTTTCCGCCATTATTGGCGCAAGAATGGCTGGTGCCAGCCGTATTATTGGCATTGATATCAATGAGAATAAGTTTGAGCTTGCTACTCAGCTTGGTGCAACGGACTGCCTGAACCCGAAAACTCTGACTAAACCAATCCAAGAAGTGATTATTGAGATGACTGATGGCGGTGTTGATTTTTCTTTTGAGTGCATCGGTAACGTCAATGTAATGCGCCAAGCGTTAGAATGCTGCCATAAAGGCTGGGGAGAATCGGTCATTATTGGTGTGGCTGGCGCGGGCCAAGAAATATCAACTCGCCCTTTCCAATTAGTGACGGGCCGAGTATGGCGTGGTAGTGCATTTGGCGGCGTAAAAGGCCGCTCGGAACTGCCACACATTGTCGAGCGCTATCTGGCGGGCGAATTTGGTTTGCAAGAGTTTATTACCCATACCATGGGTTTAGAGGATATAAACCAAGCCTTTGATTTAATGCATAAAGGCGAAAGTATTCGTTCTGTGATTCATTTTGACCAATAAGCCTTAATAGCCAGCCCTTTTTTCTTAAAGGGCTGGGTGGGGGAAACTTGCTATGCACATTGAAAACATTAGCCAAGCCAAAGTATTTGAAGGCTGGCATAAACAGTACACGCACTCATCACAAGTACTAGGGTGCAGTATGCGTTTTGCTATTTATCTTCCACCTCAAGCGGCCTATCAATCGGTTCCGGTGTTGTATTGGTTATCCGGCTTAACATGCAGCGATGAAAACTTCATGCAAAAAGCTGGCGCATTTCAAAGCGCGGCTAAGCTCGGTATCGCGATTGTTGCCGCCGATACCAGCCCAAGAGGTGAAGGTGTTCCTGACGACCCGCAAGGAGCGTATGATTTTGGCCTTGGCGCAGGATTTTACCTCAACGCAACTCAAGCGCCTTGGGATAAGCACTACCAAATGTACAGCTACATTGTGCAAGAACTTCCAGCCTTAATAGAGCAACATTTTCCCGTAAACCAACAGCGAGCGATTGCAGGACACAGTATGGGTGGCCATGGTGCGTTAACCATCGGATTGAAAAACCCTCAACGCTATCGCTCGATTTCAGCCTTTAGCCCGATAAGCAACCCAACACACTGCCCTTGGGGGCAAAAAGCATTTCGCCACTACCTTGGTAATAACCAGCAAGATTGGAAACAATACGATGCGGTTGAATTGCTCACTACTCACTCATCATCCTTACCCATTTTGGTTGACCAAGGAGAGGAAGACCCGTTTTTACACGAACAGCTTAAACCTGAACGCTTACTCGCCGCTGCACAAGCGAGCAATAGCCCACTCTCGTTAAGAATGCATAAAGGTTACGATCACAGTTATTTTTTCATTCAAAGTTTCATTGATGATCACTTAGCATTTCACGCGCAACATCTGCACAAATGAGATTGAAAAAGCCCGCGATACACTCGCGGGCTTTTAATTCAGACTCGATAAATAACGTTAACGCTACAAGCTGTATGTGTAAGGCGCTTGCACCCCTAGCGGAATACCAAAAGCCCAGTAAGCGAGCAGGAACAGCGTCCAACCAATCAGCATCGCAATGGAGAAAGGCATCATCATTGAAGCCAAGGTACCAATGCCCGTCGATTTTACATAACGTTGGCAATACACCACGACTAATGGGAAGAAGACCATCAGTGGAGAGATAATGTTAGAAACCGAATCGCCCACGCGGTAAGCCGCTTGCGATAGCTCGGGAGAAATCCCTACCGCCATCAGCATAGGTACCAGAATTGGACCAATCAATGCCCATTTTGCCGAGGCCGAACCCACCAGCAAATTAACGCTAGCCGTGAGTAAAATCATCCCCACAATCGTTGCTTGGCCGGGTAAGTCCATCGTTTTTAAGCCTTCAGCGCCATACAATGCCAACATAGTACCAATATTAGACTGACCAAACGCTGATAGGAACTGAGCACAGAAGAACGACATCACTATGTATGCGCCCATCGTAGCCATGGTGCCAGACATCGCTTTTATCACGTCATTACTGTTTTTAAAGGTGCCAGCCACTCGGCCATACACAATTCCCGGAATAATAAACAAGATAAAAATCAAAGGAACGATCGACTTCATCACTGGCGCAGAAAAGGCCGTTAGCTCACCATCAGGCGAACGCAGTGCTGAGTTTTCTGGGATCAAAGCCGCTACTAGTAATGCAATACCTACCACCATTGCCCAGCCAGCAAAACGAAATGCTCTCGATTCCGTTGCGCTGAATGTTCCTAGATCAGGCGCTATTTCCGCATCTTCATCGACAGGCATATTCGCTAGACGAGGTTCAATAATTTTCTCAGTCACATACCAGCCAATCGCGACGATGATCACCGAAGATAAACCCGTGAAGAAAATGTTCGCCAGCGGATTCACTATGTATTGAGGATCCAAAATTTGTGCGGCGGTTTGTGTAAAACCAGCGAGCAAAGGATCAATACCAGAAGGGATAAAGTTCGCTGAAAAGCCACCAGAAACACCAGCAAATGCGGCTGCAATACCGGCCAGTGGATGACGCCCTGCCGCATGGAAAATAATCCCACCCAGAGGAATGACCAATACATAACCGGCATCAGCAGCCGTATGCGACACTATCGCCACCAAAATCAGCATCGGTGTCAGTAGTTTCGCTGGCGTGAAATTTAGCATTTTCTTAAGGCCTGTAGTGATAAACCCAGAAGAATCAGCCACTCCCACACCGAGCATGGCAACCAGCACGATACCTAGCGGCGCAAAGCTGGTGAATGTGGTCACCATATTGGCTAGAAAACTCGCGAGCGCTTTACCTGTCAGTAGGTTATTCACTTGCAATGCTTCACCCGTTCGAGGGTTGGTCAAATCAAATGTCACATTCGATAACAGTGCCGATGAAACCCAAACAATAATCAGTGCCCAGAAGAACAAAATCGCAGGGTCAGGAATTTTATTTCCTGCACGTTCAATAAAATTTAAAAAGCGATCCATACCGCTCGGCTTCGGAAATGGTGCTTGTTTTACGACTTGGTTACTCATTCGTAACTCCATATGTGATGTTGCTACTGTAGGCCTATATCAATTTATTTAGCCGACCTATTAATCGTCGGTTATTCTATAAAAAAACCTCAACCAAAGCACAAGCTTCTACAGTTTTTTACAAAAACGGGGACATATTTTGCAAAAATAGCATTCCACCACAACAATCCAAACACATTCTTATGCTCTTTTTTCCTACAAATCAGTAACCAATTTGCAAAATCAAATATTTCATTTTTGTATAAGCATCGAGACGCTAATCAAACTCACTGAACTGCGAAATCATGGTTTTCAGCTCAACCGACTGCTTATTTCCCTGACGATCATGCCAATAGGACTCAATATAAATGGTTTTCAGTGAGCCCGATAAAGAGACCGTTGGTACTGACCAACTGAGTGTATAAAAGGGATGTGAGTGATCTTGTCCGTTGACAATATCACTATCAAAATTCGCTGGCGTGAGAGTAGAAATCGCGGCAGAAGCGCCACGGCTACGAAACCATTCCAACTTTTGTTCGGCCAAATGTAGTGCTTCGATACTATGAGCGGCAAAATCCGCCTTTTGCTCAACCAACACTTGTAATTTGACCAAACCCAGTGCCCCAACACCAATTAGAACAAACGATATCATTACTTCTATTAGGCTAAATCCTTGCTGCTTAGAGATCATTCCATGAACCTTTTTGCCATCTAGGTGGAACCGAAAAGGAAAAGCTGTTTTCAATATCACTGTTATATTGCAAACGTAGCGAGTTATAAAATAGTGCTATCTGACCTTGGGTATCAAAGGCCATTCCTCCGGTAAATTGAAAAGATCCCGACTGTAAGTAGGTAGCGTGCTTTGGCGTCAAGGTGGTAGCGCTGCCGTACAATGTTTTTATCGGTGCATCAAAATTAGCATTGAGATCCGCGATGAGTTCAGTATCAAATCCATTCCAATTTGCCGTATCAGCGGCAAATCCACTGTTAAAATGAAAGAGCACCCCTTGAATGCTGCCACTCCCTCGAATCCCTAACACGCCATTATGCACCAGCAAAAAAAGGTAAGTTCCAGGATGAGTATTTTGTATGGTGGACATTGTATCAATCGATGCTTGGTTCAGTTGACAACTGCCATCAATCCATACTTGATTCGGCTGACCAAGAACCAAAGCACCTTTAAATTTCGAAACACAATCAACATCACCACTGGTCATTGTGTAACTCAAGAACTTAAATTCAGTATCGTCGCGTGCTTTTTCCCATTCTCCCCGTTCGTAACCAAAGAGATCTTTAAATGGGTTTAGCGTTTCATCTCGGTAAATATCATTTTTGACATCGACTGCTTCATAAAGACCGCTACTATTTTTCCAAATACCGCTTTGTGAACTACTGTTCGTTTTATGCGTCGGCGCGCAATCGGCACTATTGTCAAAAACAGCGCTTGGTTTTTGAATAGCACTCCCAACACCATTATTTGTCACTCCCGCCGTAGCAATAACATATTTAGCAACGGCGATAGCCGCGCATTCATATTTCCCATCACTATTTTTGGGCCCGGGATCTGGTGGAGAAATAAGTGTAGAGCCAAACACTATTAAGTCTGAAGTAGAACGAATGGCTCCTGGACTTCTCCCACGTTGAAACAGAATGTTCTTTTTCAACGTCGTCATTTGATACTGGGACATAAGTGTACTGGCGTTAGTAGGGTCTGCAGAGAGGTACGTTAACTCTAAATCGACACACAAGGTATTGAGGTTATTGGGAATTGAACTATTTTTATTGTTCACAATATGGCTATAACCACACTCAAGCCCCCCTTCTGCTCGCCAATGCTGTTGCCTCGCTTGCACCTCATTTTGTGCTCGTTTGATCTGAAAAAAGAGTGAACGGTAGGAACCTAATGCCACCACTAAAGCGAGCACCAACAAAAGCGTGGTGATCAATAACGTTACAGCGCCTTGCTGAGCTTGCTTCATTACTGCCAATTCCTTTGTTTTATTGCCACTCCAAATGATGTTGATACACGGCTATCCCCCACCAACTCTGCTGCCATAGAGATCGTCATGTAGGCTGAGCTCACACCATTCGCCGCTAATGATGCTCGCTGGGCTTGAAAATGAGTCACATTAATCTGGTTAGTATCAAAAATAGCAGAGCAACCAGCCGTCGCTTGGGAAACGGTTTTGGCCCCTGAAATCACAGACGTCGGCCTGTCACAGACACCCAACGCGCCAGAAGTCATGACAAACCCAACATTTCTGATCTGTTTCGTTGCCCCCGTATCATCAAGGTAGGCATACGCGAGCGTTGATTGGTCGGCCGAAACAAAAACGATATCATCGCTATCCAATAACGTGAGCGAGTTACCATGACCGCCATCATAACCTGCACGTTGAATATCTTGTTTGAGGTATTGCAGCGCGCCCGTCACTTGTTGCAGTAGCAGTAGCTCCTTGCCTCTTTCGGTCGCTACCTTCTGCCCAGTGATGAATACAGAGCCGATAATGGCTATCGCAATCAAGCCAAGCATGGATGCCACCATGAACTCAATTAACGTTGCCCCCATCTGCTTGGTTTCAGCGATATGAGCTTTATAGGTATGCTTTTTTGCTCTCGGTATGTTAGCTGCACTGCTTAAAACCAAAATAGTCTCCTCCATTACCACATAGGCGCATTCGTCCTGAAGGTCTATAGGTCGTGAATTTGAGTGCACCTTGGTGTGTTGAAAAATCAAGGCTCCCATTTACAGCTCGGCCATTAATGGCTTCAAAATGGATCTGATTTGACGGGTAATTCACCCCCAATTCAATATTGCGATAAGGTTGCCCCGATAGCGATGAAATCACTTGCCCCCCGGGATAGGTTCCTGAATTAGTCAGCACGATTTGCCATTCACCTTGGCTATTAACCGAACCCGACATGACAATATGCGCCCATAGCGGCTGCTTTCTCATTACTGCTTCCGAACGGGCGCTCATCATCAAGCCATTAATCTCACCCGCTAAACGTTGCATCTTTTGCGTATCACTGACTTGTTTGAAATTGGGAGCCGCTATCGTGAGTAAAATAGACAAAACGGAAACCGTGATAAGCAGCTCAAGTAAAGTAAACCCGCGAGCCATTTCCCAAATTCCTATGTAATTAAAATATGAAACAAAATTCACCTTGCGCGAATGCTATCACCTAATAAAAATAGCGGGTAAATCAACAAGGAACTCCACGTGATGATTCGAAATTCTAAATGCAACAACCACAACCGGCGGTCGTTCGGGATGACATTGATCGAATTATTGATTGCGGTTGTGATTATTGGCGTACTGTCTGCAATCGCTTATCCAAGTTATACCAAGCACGTTTTAAAAGGGCACCGAACCACCGCACTCGCCGATATGGGGAGAATTCAACTGGAACTGGAGCATCACTACGATAAGGGTTATGACTGGAGCGGGATCATTTCAGGGGGAAATTGCGTCATCTGTGAAAGCGATGCTGAACGCTATCAGTTTTCAGTCGCCAGCTCCGCAACCAGTAGCTACACCATCACCGCGACGGCGCAGAGCACCAGAGGCCAAGACCAGGATGAATGTCTAACCAGCGATAAGGTCATGACATTGAAATCAACCAACGAATCAGCCCCAAGCGCATGCTGGAAATAGAACACTACAAATGTTCAGTTTGTGAGGGGAGGACAAAGTCATCCTGTATCAGGAACGAATAAGGCCTGCATTGCAGGCCTTATTGGATAGATAATAATTCAACAGTGAATTAGCTGGTTAAATCATCGAAGAACTTTTTCACGCCATTAAAGAAACCTTCCGATTTAGGCTTATGCTTATTTGCCGCTTCACCACCGCAAGTTTCTTCAAATTCACGTAATAGTTCTTTTTGACGCGCGCTCAGTTTCACAGGTGTTTCAACCACGAGTTTGACAACCAAATCACCGATCGCCCCACCGCGTACGCCTTTCACACCTTTACCACGCATACGGAACATGCGCCCTGTTTGCGTCTCTTCTGGCACTTTCAAGTTTACACGACCATCGAGTGTTGGAACTTCAACTTCACCGCCAAGTGCCGCCATAGCAAAACTTACAGGGACTTCACAGTATAAGTTGTTGCCATCGCGTTCAAAAATGTGGTGCTCTTTGACGTGAACTTGTACGTACAAATCCCCCGCTGGAGCGCCCATTTCTCCCGCTTCACCTTCGCCAGATAAACGAATGCGATCGCCCGTATCCACACCGGCTGGAATTTTAACATTAAGCGTTTTGGTTTTTTGCTTACGCCCCTGTCCATGACACACGTTACATGGGTCTTTAATGATCTTACCTTTACCATGGCAAGTCGGACAGGTTTGCTGTACAGCAAAAAATCCTTGGCGCATCTGTACTTGGCCGTGACCATGACAGGTTCCACACGTTTGCGCAGACGAGCCTTTCTTCGCGCCAGTACCTTCACAAGAATCACAATGGACCAGTGTTGGCACTTCAATCTCTTTCGAACAACCACGAACGGCCTCTTCTAAAGACAGTTCCATGTTGTAACGCAAGTCAGCACCACGTTGTGCACGCGCTTGACCACCGCCCCGACGACCACCACCGAAAATGTCACCAAAGACATCACCGAAGATATCGCCAAAATCAGCACTGCCGCCACCAAAGCCGCCACCGCCCATTCCGCCTTGTTCAAAAGCAGCATGACCGTACTGATCATAAGCCGCTTTCTTTTGCGAATCGGTTAAAATTTCATACGCTTCTTTTACTTCTTTAAACTTGTCCGAAGCGCTGTCATCCCCTTGGTTTCTATCAGGGTGAAACTTCATTGCTAGGCGCTTGTACGCCTTTTTAATATCGCGCTCAGAGGCATCTCGGCCTACGCCTAATACTTCGTAAAAATCACGTTTTGACATCTTCTTCGTCACCAATTTGTTACCGCAAACGACACGCTGCCGCTTGGTGTTTATATCGACCTAACTAATGGCTCTAGATTCTAGTGAATTCAAACTAAAAAGACACTGTTAGTTAGATGGACACCAATGAGTTTTCATTAATTACAGACATACGGGCGTAAGAGTTACCCCAAACGCCCGCATAATACCGTTGATTTCATTCTTCTCTTAGAGAAGTTAGGGTGGGTTAAACTCGCGAGCCACCCAACCCTAGCCCTCCCCGCTTAAAAGGAGGGAACTCAATCAATTACTTTTTGTCTTCTTTGACTTCTTCAAACTCAGCGTCAACGACATCGTCTTCTGCAGACTGTTGTTGGCCTTCACCCGCTTGTTGTGCTTGAGCTTTTTGCTGAGCGATCTCCATCAGTTTTTGAGCAGCAGCCATAAGCGCTTGAACTTTAGCGTCGATCGCTTCTTTGTCTTCACCTTTCTTCGCTTCTTCAAGCTCAGTAATGGCCGCTTCAATCTTCACTTTATCGTCAGCAGGAAGAGCATCACCCGCTTCTTCAATTTGCTTACGAGTACCGTGAATCATTTGGTCCGCTTGGTTACGTGCTGTCGCTAACTCTTCGAACTTTTTGTCCGCTTCTTTGTTTGCTTCAGCTTCTTGGACCATTTTCTCGATTTCAGCATCGCTCAAACCGCCAGACGCTTGGATAGTGATCTTCTGCTCTTTGCCTGTTTGTTTATCTTTCGCAGACACGTGCAAGATACCATCCGCATCCAAGTCAAACACAACTTCAATTTGTGGCATGCCACGTGGTGCAGCTTGAATACCTTCTAGGTTAAATTGACCTAGCGATTTGTTGTACATGGCTTGCTTACGCTCACCTTGTAGAACATGGATCGTTACTGCGTTTTGGTTGTCTTCAGCGGTAGAGAATACTTGATTCGCTTTAGTTGGAATCGTTGTGTTTTTCTCAACCAGCTTAGTCATCACGCCACCCATTGTCTCGATACCGAGAGACAGAGGCGTTACGTCAAGTAGCAGTACGTCTTTTACTTCACCCGCAAGCACACCACCTTGAATGGCCGCACCAACAGCAACCGCTTCATCTGGGTTAACATCTTTACGCGCTTCTTTGCCAAAGAATTCAGCCACTTTCTTCTGAACCATAGGCATACGAGTCTGACCACCCACAAGGATAACGTCAGTAATGTCGCCGACAGACAAGTCTGCATCAGCCAGCGCCACTTTCAGTGGCTCAAGCGAACGCTGAACAAGGTCTTCCACTAGAGATTCTAGTTTCGCACGTGTCACTTTCACGTTCATGTGCTTAGGACCTGCGGCATCAGCGGTGATGTAAGGCAAGTTCACATCTGTTTGTTGCGCTGATGACAACTCAATCTTCGCTTTTTCTGCGGCTTCTTTCAGACGCTGCATCGCAAGTGGATCAGTTTTTAGGTTGATGCCTTGCTCTTTTTTGAACTCATCAACGAGATAGTTGATCATGCGGTTATCAAAGTCTTCACCACCAAGGTGTGTGTCACCGTTAGTTGCTAGAACTTCGAATGTTTTCTCGCCTTCAACTTCATCGATCTCGATAATTGAAATATCAAATGTACCACCACCAAGGTCGTATACCGCGATAACGCGATCGCCACCTTGTTTGTCCAAACCATAAGCAAGTGCAGCCGCTGTTGGTTCGTTGATGATACGTTTTACTTCAAGACCTGCAATACGACCTGCATCTTTCGTTGCTTGACGTTGTGCATCGTTAAAGTATGCAGGAACCGTAATAACGGCACCAGTAACTGGCTCACCAAGAAAATCTTCAGCTGTTTTCTTCATTTTCTTCAGAACTTCAGCTGAAACTTGAGGAGCGGCCATTTTTTGGCCTCTTGCTTCAACCCAAGCATCGCCATTATCAGCCTTCACGATTTTGTAAGGCATGATTTCAATATCACGTTGAACTTCTTCGTCTTCAAAACGACGACCGATCAAACGCTTAATTGCAAATAGCGTATTGGTTGGGTTTGTTACCGCTTGACGTTTTGCAGGCTGACCTACTAGCGTCTCACCATCTGTATATGCAATTACCGATGCAGTTGTACGTTCACCTTCAGCGTTTTCAATAACGCGAGGTTTGTCGCCATCTAAAACAGCAACACAAGAGTTAGTAGTACCTAAGTCAATACCAATGATTTTACCCATCAGGCTATCTCCAAATAAATTCTATTTTTGTTTTATGCTACCCCCTATGTGGGGGAGGGAGAACAGGGTTTCAACCCTTACTCACAAACTAAACAAGGATGTTCGTTTCTCGTATGCCCAATAAATAAGGTCACTCAGCACCTTTTCAAGGGCAAAATTGAAAAAAGTTATGATATTTCGACTAAACAGCGTAAATAACGACTTTTTCAATCCCGAAATCACTTAATGAAGGTTTCTATCTCGACATTAATCGATTTCGACATAAAAAAGAGAGGCGACGTACACCTCTCTTTGGCACTGAATAAATTAACGCCAATAAAGCATTTGGCTTATTTCGCAACTCTTTACTTTGATACCATGACCATCGCAGGGCGAATCACTCGGCCATTCAACTCATAGCCCTTTTGCATCACAAACATCACAGTATTAGGTTCATGATCTGGGCTCTCTTGAATTGACATTGCTTGGTGCAATTCTGGGTTGAATGTTTCGCCTTCAGGATTAATCTCTTTCAAGCCAAACTTTTCAACTACGCCAATGAAAGTTTTGTGTGTCAGTTCCACACCTTCCACCAGCGGTTTCACCACTTCGTTCTCAGCGTCAGCAGCTTGAATCGTGCGCTCTAGGTTGTCTAACACTGGCAACAACTCTTCAGCAAAACGGCTCAACGCATATTTACGCGCTTTATCGATCTCTTGCTCTGAACGGCGGCGCATATTTTCAACTTCCGCTTTCGCTCTTAGCACCGAGTCTTTTTGCTCTTGAATTTTTGCTTCGCTCGACAGTAGCGCCGCTTCTAATTGCGCAATTTGGGACTCTTTCTCATCGACTTCAACTTGTTCGTTCCAATCGATATCCGCGTCAGTACCAACGACTTCAGCTTCTTGACCCACTACTTCTTGCTGTAGTTCTTCTTCTTTGATTTTGTTTTCTTCGTTGTTCATGATATCTCCAGAATCCAACTATTTTGCGCTTAACCTCCACAGTTCAAAAAGTTAAGCACACAAAAATTCGCACAAAGGCATAACTTGCCCTTATTATGGGGATGAACAATCCTGATTCAAGCCTAATTAGTTTGGAAAATTTATGAAAAAACCATTTGAAGTGATCGCTATCATTGGAAAACCAAGAGATCAACAAGCCATTCAAACACATAAAGAGCTTTATCAATGGCTAACTTCAATGGGATATCCGGTCTTTATTGATGATCGTCTCAGCGAAATATTGGAAGGTGTACCTGCGGAACATTTCGCTAGCTTGCTTGAAATCGGCAAAAAAGCAGACCTTGCGGTTGTGGTTGGGGGCGATGGCAATATGCTCGGTGCCGCACGCGTATTATCACGCTTCGACATTTCCGTGATTGGGGTGAATCGTGGCAATTTAGGATTTTTGACCGATCTCAACCCAGAAGATTTTCAACCAAGGCTACTTGCAGTACTCAATGGCGAATATTTAGAAGAACAACGCTTCTTACTGGAAACAGAAATTCATCGCCACGGGCAAGTCAAAAGCCATAATGCAGCGCTTAATGAAGCCGTATTACACCCCGGCAAAATTGCACATATGATTGAATTTGAAGTCTATATAGATAATAGCTTCGCTTTTTCTCAACGCTCTGATGGCCTTATCGTTTCTACCCCAACGGGCTCTACCGCTTATTCACTTTCTGGCGGCGGGCCGATTTTATCCCCCAGTTTAAACGCCATTACACTGGTTCCCATGTTCCCGCATACCCTTTCAAGCCGCCCCCTAGTTGTGGATGGCAACCGCCAGATAAAACTGCTGGTTTCACCTGATAATCGCGGAACACAGGAAGTTAGCTGCGATGGACAAGTATCCCTACCGGTTTCCCCCGGTGATGAAGTGCATATTTACCAAAGCCCAAATATTCTAAAGCTCATTCATCCTAAAGATTACAGCTACTATCACGTGCTAAGAAAGAAACTGGGTTGGTCGAGTAAATTGTTTTAAACCAACCTCTTCACCTTCTATTTACTGTCGACCTCGATTAATAATATCGAGGTCTTTTTTACAGGGAATCATTAATATTTAATGGGTTTTAAAATTTCCATTTATTTTCCATCATAAATTTACTTATCCTATAGCTGATTATTTGTGAGCCATGATTTATTCCATATTCAAGTTAAGGACTTCGATCACAATTATTATTTCTATCAATTTACTTACTGATCAACTTGGTTAAGAATCGTTCCATCAGTCAACCAGCTATAACTCACAACGGATTTAGATATGAGTAAAAATCTAAAAATTCAAGATAAGTTATGGTCAAGCTCCCTAGCTTGGTACACGCACGACTATCAAATCTCAATTTTACCATCTTTTGCACACGCCTAGCCTGCTTGGTTGTTTCTGCATTCTTTCGAATCCATTAAACAATCAGCATCAACACTAAATCTATTTATATCGCTTTTCGATACTTGCATTCATCTTTATTAATTTAAAGTTGCTGCTTGGTTATTCTCAAATAGATTTATTTCACTCGAATTTTATCGCTAATTATTTGGCGCGATATTTTGCACTCTAAACATATAAAGGGTGTTGACCAATATCGCCTGACGAAAATTAAATTATTCAAAGGCATTATCATGGAAAACTTTAAACACTTACCAGAACCCTTCCGCATTCGTGTTGTTGAACCAGTAAAACGTACAACGCGTGAATATCGCGAAGAAGCCATCCTTAAAGCGGGTATGAACCCATTCCTTATCGATAGTGACGATGTGTTTATTGACCTTCTCACTGACAGCGGCACAGGCTCTATTACTCAAAGAATGCAAGCAGCAATGCTAATGGGTGACGAAGCTTACAGTGGCAGCCGCAGCTACTATGCGCTGGCGAATGCGGTGAAAGATATCTTCGGTTATGAGTTAACTATCCCAACTCACCAAGGCCGTGGTGCAGAGCAAATCTATATTCCTGTTCTAATTAAAAAGCGTGAGCAAGAAAAAGGCCTCGATCGTTCAAAAATGGTGGCGCTGTCTAACTACTTCTTCGACACCACTCAAGGTCACACTCAAGTTAACTGCTGTGTGGCGAAAAACGTCTATACCGAAGATGCGTTCGATACGTCTGTCAATGCAGATTTCAAAGGTAACTTTGATATCGCGAAACTGGAAATGGCGATTGAAGAAGCAGGGCCTGCGAACGTACCTTACATTGTCAGCACGATTACTTGTAACTCTGCCGGTGGTCAGCCTGTCTCTATCGCTAACTTAAAAGCGGTATACGAGATTGCTCAACGCTACGATATTCCTGTCATCATGGACTCTGCGCGTTTTGCTGAGAATGCTTACTTTATTCAGCAACGCGAACCGGGTTATCAAAATTGGACTATCGAAGAAATCACTCGTGAAACCTATAAATACGCAGATGGTTTAGCCATGTCTGCTAAGAAAGATGCAATGGTTCAAATGGGCGGTCTGTTGTGTTTCAAAGATGAATCGATGATGGACACTTACACGGAATGCCGCACGCTTTGTGTGATTCAAGAAGGTTTCCCTACTTATGGTGGTCTTGAAGGTGGTGCAATGGAGCGTCTTGCTGTCGGTCTATATGATGGCATGCGTCAAGACTGGCTAGAGTACCGTATCGGCCAGGTTCAGTACCTTGTTGATGGCCTAGAAGCCATTGGGGTTGTGTGTCAGCAGGCTGGCGGCCACGCAGCATTCGTTGATGCAGGCAAACTATTACCTCATATCCCTTCGCATCAATTCCCAGCCCATGCTTTGGCCTGTGAACTCTACAAAGTAGCAGGTATTCGCGCGGTGGAAATCGGTTCGTTACTATTAGGCCGTGATCCTGCAACGGGTAAACAACACCCTTGTCCTGCTGAGTTGTTACGCCTAACCATTCCTCGTGCTACTTACACCCAAACGCACATGGACTTTGTTATCGAAGCATTTGGGAAAGTAAAAGAGAATGCCCACAACGTAAAGGGACTCGATTTCACCTACGAGCCACAAGTGCTACGCCACTTCACAGCCCGTCTAAAGGAAGTTGAATAATCACTAACTAAAGCGCGCCTAATTGGCGCGCTATTTCCTTCTAAATCGAGCAAAACAAAATCTATAAATTTAGCGGGCTTTTTCCTCAACATGAAACTTAAACAAGAGTAACGATTATGAACAATAATCCATCTTTAGTAGGCGGAGCTTGTATCATAGCAAGCGTCTGTGTCGGAGCCGGAATGTTAGGGTTACCGAGTGCGGGAGCAGGCGCTTGGACGACTTGGTCTCTTATCACAATTACCTTCACCATGATCATGATGACACTCTCGGGTTGGATGCTATTGGAAGCATTCAAGCGTTACGATCTTAAAGTGTCTTTCAACACTGTGACCAAAGACATCCTTGGCGATAACGTCAACCGAATTAATAATTTAGCAGTTTATTTTGTCGGCGGTATCTTACTTTATGCTTACATCACATCTTCAGGTTTAATTCTGGAAGGTGTTTTAGGCATCAATAACAAAATCACATCAGTCCTGTTTGTTGCTGTTTTCTCTCTTTTCATTTGGCACTCTACTCGAGCAGTCGACAGGATCTCTATTGTTCTTATTGCCTTTATGGTACTGAGCTTCGTATTGGGTGTTTCTGGTTTAGCCGTTAACATAGATACTAGCGTACTTTTCGACCGCATTAACGAAGAATCCAATTATGCCCCATACGCTATGGCAATGTTACCTGTGGCCTTAACTTCATTTGGTTATCATCACTCAGTGGCCAGTATGCGTTCTTACTATGGATGTGAGCATCGCGCAAAATACGCCATTTTGGGCGGTACCGTTATCGCACTATGTCTGTACTTCCTGTGGATGGTCAGTATTTACGGTAACCTACCACGTAGCAATTTCGGCCCAGTGATTGCCCAAGGTGGTAACGTTGAAGTTCTGTTAGCAGCGTTAGGCTCTGTGATTGATTCAGACAAGGTATCGCACGCAATCAACACCTTCTCAATGGCAGCCATTCTTTCTTCGTTCATTGGAGTAGGCTTAGGTGTTTTTGATTTTCTGGCAGACCTGTTTAAATTTGAAGACAACAAACAAGGTCGCACTAAAACGTGGCTAGTGACATTTATTCCACCACTCACCCTTTCTTTATTGTTCCCTTTCGGCTTTATTCTGGCGATTGGCTATGCGGGTGCTGCTGCAACAATCTGGGCTTGCTTAATTCCAGCGTTATTGGCTCGTAAATCACGCACTTTAGAAGGTGGTCAAGAAGGATTTATGGCACCGGGTGGCAACGCAATGATCGGCATGCTGATCTTATTTGGTATCGCAACCGCAGTATTCCACTTTATGTCAATGATGAACCTATTACCGACATTCAGCGGTTAAGTCAGTTTCACTACACCAATGGCAACCCACTAATGACGAGAATTACGATGGTCTTTGAAAGCCACCAAGCCTCTTTTCCAGCGCGCTCATGCGTGGAAGTTGCTCGCCTGCCTATGGATGCGAAAGTGGAAATTGAAGTGATAGCGACCAAGTAAGCGCTATTCTCTAGATGATAAAAAAGACGCATCAAGCGTCTTTTTTATGTGAATTTATGCAATGTAGATTAACCCTAGCAAACCAACTACGGCGATTGTCGCGCCAAACACCATGACACTCGATAGTTTATCAGCCAATGTCGATTGGGATTTACCTTTTTCAGAGGTGCTTTTCTTTTCTAATAGCGAAAGAAGTGCTGAGTTCATCATTTACTACACCTTGTTACATTGTATACAGGTTGCGTATTCTATCTTTTTTGTGAACCTCGTCAAACTATTTAATGAACATTTAATGATCAATTCAAAACTAATTAACCCCATCGAATGAAGTAAAATTCACTAGAAAGCCAGAGCTATCAAGCAACATAAATCACTTCCTGTCGCATGCACTAAACTCAGAGTAGTTTCCAATACTCATAGTTTTCTGACAGGCATCTTTACTGTATAAAAAAACAGTTTATACTGTTCACTTATACAGTGTTATTTGATTATATAGGTACAGAAATGCTGGCTCATTTAAGTGTGAATAATTTTGCTATTGTTAAATCATTGCAGTTAGAGCTTTCCAAAGGAATGACTACCATTACTGGCGAAACCGGTGCGGGTAAATCCATTGCAATTGACGCGCTCAGTTTATGCCTTGGTGGCCGTGCGGAAGCAGGAATGGTCAGGCAGGGTGAAGAAAAAACCGAAGTCAGCGCCGCCTTTATTTTGGACAATAACCTCAACGCCACGCGCTGGTTGGAAGACAATGACTTGTTCGACCAAAAAGAGTGTATTTTACGCCGAATCATCACCAAAGATGGCCGCTCTCGTGCCTTCATCAATGGCAGCCCTGTGCCTCTTTCGCAACTCAAAGCTCTAGGTCAATTACTGATCAACATCCACGGTCAACACGCCCATCATCAACTGATGAAAAGTGAGTATCAAATGAGCATGCTGGACCAATACGCAGGTCACGTGAATCTTGTCAAAGAGACACGCTTAGCCTACCAAATGTGGCGTCAAGCAGATAACCAGCTCAATCAACTCAAAGAAAATAGTCAACAAAACCAAGCTCAAGTTCAACTGCTGGAATATCAAATCAAAGAGCTCAATGAATTGGCGATTGGTGAAGAAGAGTTCACCGAACTCGAACAAGAGCACAGACGTTTAGCCAACAGTGGCGAGCTTGCTACCACTTGCCAGCAAGCCATTGAACTTATTTATGAGGGGCAAGAAGTCAATGCGCTAAGTTTGCTGCAGTCAGCCAACCACGCCTTGCTTGAACTGGCCGAGTTAGATGAAAAACTTGCCACCTTACCCAACATGGTGGCTGAAGCCATCATCCAACTCGAAGAAGCCAACAGTGAATTGCGAAACTATCTGGACAGTATCGATGTCGATCCTGAACGTATGGCTTATGTAGAAGAACGTTACTCTAAAGTGATGTCCATATCGCGCAAACACTACATCGCTCCTGAAACGCTTTACCACCACCACCAAGATCTGCTCAAACAAATAGCGCAACTTGACTGCTCTGAAGATAAATTACAAGAACTGGAAAGTAACGTTGCCAAACAGTATCAGCAGTTTGCAACCTGTGCCGACAAACTGCATAAGTCTCGTAGCCGTTACGCGAAAGAGCTGGATAAATTAATCACCAATAGCATGCACGAACTGAGCATGGAAAAAGCCAAGTTCTGCATCGAAGTTAATCATGAAACAACGCATCCATCACCACTGGGTTTTGACACCGTAACCTTCTTAGTCTCGACCAACCCGGGTCAACCGCTGCAGCCTATCGCTAAAGTCGCGTCAGGCGGAGAACTGTCACGGATATCTCTAGCAATCCAAGTGATCACCGCTCAAAAAGTAGACACTCCTAGCCTTATTTTTGATGAGGTCGATGTTGGTATCAGTGGCCCGACAGCAGCGGTAGTCGGAAAAATGCTAAGAACATTAGGTGAATCAACTCAAGTACTGTGTGTGACTCACTTACCACAAGTGGCAGGCTGCGGGCACCAACAACTGTTTGTCAGCAAGCAAGCCAAAGCAGGAAAGACAGAAACACAAATGAAACGATTAGATAATGAACAACGCGTCGCTGAGCTTGCTCGTCTTTTAGGGGGTAGCCAAATCACCGAATCTACCCTTGCTAATGCGAAAGAACTACTGATCGCCGCCTAAGCTGACATTTTTCTTTTTAGGTTTGCAACCAAACTCAAAATTTGCAGTCTCAACTAGCTCGTAGCTCAGTCTATTTTTTACTTCTGCTGCGAGCTTGTTTATTATCAGTCCAGTTTTACGACCTATTGGCAAAGAATTTTGAATATGCAGTTAAAAAAGTGGTTAATCGCAGTCCCTTTAGCAATGACAATGCTGACTGGGTGCTCTTTATTAGAAAAACTCGTTTATCGTATTGATATTAACCAAGGCAACTACGTTGAACAGCAAGCCGTCGATCAACTCAAGTTCGGTATGAGCAAAGAACAGGTTAGGTTTGTCATGGGGTCGCCGATGCTTATTGAAAACGGTTATCCCGATACTTGGTATTACATTTATCACCACACGGAAGGCCACAAAGAATCGATACAGAAAAACCTGATTGCGACATTTAATACCGCAGGTGCTTTGATGGAAATCAGTGGCGACTACCCTCCTAGCGAACGGTTTTTTGAAGGCGTAAACTGAACGAAAACACGTTCAAACAAATGATACCCAAAGTGCACCTCACAATGAGTGACACTAACGGACAGGGCTCATAACGAGCCCTTTATCTTGCATCCAATACCGCAGCAACGTTTACTGTTGCGCTTTTGCCTGCTCGGCTCTCTTGCGACGGATCTCTTTAGGATCGGCCAATAACGGACGATAAATTTCAATGCGATCACGGTCTCTGACCGTCGAATCTAGCTTAACGTTACGACTAAAAATCCCGACCTTATTTTTTGATAAATCAATCTCTGGGTAGAGCTCAAGCACACCGGACTGTTGAATTATCGTTTCGACGGTTGAGTTTTTGTCTACCACCAAATTCAGTACTCTTTGCTCATGAGGCAATGCATAGACTACCTCAACATGGATCATCTCAGATTCAATACTCATTACTGATACACCTGTTTCGCTCGTTTGGTAAATGCGTTAACCATATTACTGGTCAATTCATTGAATATCTTGCCAAAAGCCAATTCCACCATTTTGCTCGAAAATTCAAACTCCAGTTTAAGTTCAACCTTGCAGGCCTGTTCATCAAGTGCAGTAAAATACCAACCGCCTTTTAAAGCCTTAAAAGGACCATCGACCAAATTCATCAAAATAGCTTCACTGGCCACCAACACATTCGACGTTGTGAACGTCTTACTTATCCCTGCCTTTGAAACATCCACCGAAGCCATCATCGACAAATCGGAAGATTCAATAACGCGAGAACCAGAACAACCTGGCAAAAATTCAGGATAACGAGCAACGTCATTCACGAGATTAAACATTTGTTCTGCACTAAAAGACACTAAAGCAGAACGACTGACTTGCTTCATATTCTCTCCTCATCACCACCGAAAAAGTCTGGTGTGTAACAATTTTACTTTTATTCTTATCCTACGCAAATAAAAGGATTTCCTAAGCTCAAACCAAGCCGTATAATGCCGTCACTATGGTAAAGAAAAAATCAAACTCAAAAGCAGGTAGCAATACCATTGCTGTAAATAAAAAAGCTCGCCACGAATACTTTATCGAAGATGAAGTAGAAGCTGGCATGGAGCTCCAAGGCTGGGAAGTCAAATCTCTTCGTCAAGGCAAAGCTAATATCGCAGAAAGCTACGTTTTCATGCGAGACGGAGAAGCCTTTGTTTCCGGAATGACAATAACGCCACTGCAGCAAGCATCCACTCACGTGGTTGCCAACCCAACTCGCGTGCGCAAGCTGTTAATCAGCCGCCGTGAACTGGACAACCTTTATGGACGCATCAACCGTGAAGGCATGACACTTATCGCACTATCACTGTATTGGTCTCGCTCTTGGGTGAAAATCAAAATTGGTGTAGCGAAAGGTAAAAAACTGCATGACAAACGTGATGATTTAAAAGAAAAAGATTGGGCAAGAGAGAAAGCACGCGTAATGAAGAGCTCATTGCGTTAATCTTGGCCACTTAGACGCAGAAAGCTAGACAGACAAAGGTTTTCTGGTAGTATGCGTCAACACACTTGGGGCTGATTCTGGATTCGACGGGAATTTTGCAGTCTGAGGTGCATGCCGTGGGGCGGTTTGCCACGTTAAAAGCCGCAAAAAAATAGTCGCAAACGACGAAAACTACGCACTAGCAGCTTAATAACCTGCCAAGAGCCTTTCTGCCCTAGCTTCCGCTCGTAAGACGGGGAACAACAGAGAGTCAAAACCAAACAAGCTCGTGCCGCGTCTCCCGCCTGAGAGACAAAGCATTAAAACTAATTCAGGATAGCCATTAGATAGCGTGTCGGTTCGCAGTTTGATGGTGAAATTAAAGATCGAATAAGCATGTAGTACCAATGATGAATGATTTTCGGACGCGGGTTCAAATCCCGCCAGCTCCACCAATTCATAGTTTAAAGACGTCCTAGGGCGTCTTTTTTCTTTTCTAAACCCTTGTCATATCTAGCTTTAAGTGGTTCAGGGAGTCTCATCGAGATTCACTTAATCTCTGTCACTTCGTAACATTCCTCGTAACACTGCCACAGCTCACCTCAACCACTTTGTTCATTCAAGGTAACTGTTCATTTATTACGAACAACTTGCATCACTGTACAAACTATTAACGCCCCACTTCCTATCGCAGCTTTCATCGCTGAAATCATCCATTCTGTTCATCAAAACTTTTGACTTACAGATTATGAGTAACAATTTACTCATTGATAAGTAGAGGTGTTGTCGATGGAAGAACTAACCGTACAAGCTTTTATCAAAGGTGAATGGATAGATATTGGTATTATCTCGTTCCCTAAAAGTAGCCAACATAATTTCCGAGTAACTGAACTCAACTACCTCAGCGACTATGCGCTAGAACATCACGATAAAGATGACTTTCACGCTGTTTCACTAAACTACCCTGTCTCATTCTTTTTTAATGACATGGGTAAACCTGGATGGTTAAAGTTTCTAGACGATATTATGCCTAGCGGCGCTAGTAGACAGTACTGGGTTAAACTCCTAGATATTGAAGACCTTAGTTCAAACGAACAAGACTATGTTTTGCTCAAGTTTGGCACGATGTCGCCTATTGGCAACTCAAACCATTTGGCTTAAAAGTCGGACTGCTCCCCTCTTCTCCCGATGCGTTAAAATCGCTATTGATAGATGGTGAGGATGGGTAAAATGCTCAGTATCAGCGCTCTTGCTTTAGATTGAATTGCTATAACAAGCTAGTATTTTTAAATGATTTAGGAATACATGGACGCGGGTTCAGTTCCTTTTGAAGTAGGAAATTGATGATTTTGCCAGGTGGTTCTAAACAATCGCAACTCAATGACTATCGCTCAATAAATAGAAAGCGCGCCAATCTCAACTTAGGACGCCACCCTGATGTTTCTCTTGTACAAATGCGGAGGTCAGTTTACACACCCGCAGTTATGCATTCGTTTGTTGCTGATGGGTAGCGACTGTCGTGAGTTTATCGGCGCGGAAAAGCTTGTAAGCCATAATGCCAATAACCAACGCTTTGATGATCATCATTTGTGGGTTACCGAAATAGGCAGCCATACCAACAAACCCCGATAAGAACATGAGCAAACGGAACCTTTTCAGGTCAGTCATATACAGCGCCAACAAAATTAACGCGAGATCGCCAAACTGCAAGGCTTCGGCAAGTGTGGGGTTATTGATAAAGCTGCTTACGGCCACATAAGCAATATAAAGAATGCCGCTCGCCATCAAAGCCGCAGCAGAATTGATCACCATTTTGCTGGTGTTAGTAAAATCTTTCACATATCGATAGGCGTTAATGGCACCAACCGACAGGTTAAGGATCACTTTAGGCCACCAACCCATCAAAATTGCCCAAGCAATGTCATTCGCAGCCGAAGCAAAAGCAGCATAGCGTGTAAACTTCATCGAATTAAAAATAGTGAGTGATATATAGAATGCGACAGATGTCCATCCTAATACTTCGCGTAAAATATCAAGCAAAATACGGTCTCTTTTTACATAGAATCATCATCCACAACAATGAAACTATCTGCTACTAATAAGGCCAGTAGTGGTTTATAAACCCACCATATAGCCGCTGGGCGCAGGATAATATCACGGCATTCGGTATAAATCCTAGAAAAGACTCTTATCAATACACGCTTATTCTCGAAAATATGTTTCTCAATTTTGGAAACAAAACTGCAAACTCAACAAACGCATCACCACTCCCCTTTTGACACACTCAATCATCCCTGAATGAAAATTAACTGACGTACGCTAACTCATTCAGCGAGGAGAACGAACCGCAACCACTTTCGTCTCGATCAACTGGTAGCGAATCCCAGCTTGGTCAAACGACTGGCGCAGCGCCGTTAAATTCCGGTGATAGGTCACTTGCCGACCAGATGCCGTCTTCACTTTCATTACCATATTACTCATACACTTATCCTCTACACTTAACCGATTGGTTGCATCAAACGACGCTATTTTGAATATTTATAGCCAAACAACTTGGAGTTGCAGGTAGCAAGGGAATCGTTATTGTGCGAACTCTTTGAGTGCCGCCATCGCCTTTTCTGCCTTCTCTTTTTGTACAAAAATATGGTCATGATAATAGCCCGCAATCACATTAGCGCTGATGCCATACGAAGCTAGCTTAGTTGCAAAAGCGGCCGTTAAACCCACTGCCTCTAAACTTGAATGAACCGTCAGCGTAATTAAGCTAAATACCGATTCAAAATCGAGCTGCGCCGCAATGGCCTTTTGCTGCTCAATGACCAAGGTCAGCCCTTCACGCTCTTGAAATGTCGCCACAGGTTCTAAATGCAAATAATCGGCTAATGCCCCTTGCACAGTGCAAAACACATAACTTCCGCCCACCAACTCGGGTGACATGGATTGCAGTAAAACCTCTAAATCAGTAATCGCTGTCATATTTTTTCTCATTCAAATTGAAGTCGAAGTGCAGAGTAAAGCCCTCTGTGGAATAAGTGAAATTAATAATATTAATGGTTAATTAGTCATTCTTATTGAATAGAACATCACTTGAGTTCTATGGCGACTTTAGGCTAGCTGTCTGCGCACGAAAAACTTAAAACAACTCAGTTGATCACACTTGTACTGCAATCAATTGAGCCTTTGGTATTAGATAGTTAGAATAGCGTTCACTTTGAGGAGCGATTATGTCTATCGAGTTCTACAACCAAAATGCCCAACTGTTTTTTGCATCGACTAAAGAAGTAGATACCCATTCGCTGATGGAACACTTTACGCCCCATATTCCAAAAGGGGGCGTCATCCTTGATGCTGGTTGTGGTTCTGGCAGAGATGCAAAAAGTTTCATTGAGCAGGGTTATAAAGTGGTGGCATTTGACGCCAGTGAAGAATTAGCAAGCTTAGCATCTCAACTGCTTCAAATTCCGGTCACCGTTTCAACCTTTGCTGATTTTCAAAGTGATCAATCTTTTGATGGTATTTGGGCTTGCGCATCGTTACTGCATGTCGGTGAGTTGGATCTTCCAGATACCTTTACTCATTTAGCTTCTCAGCTAAAACCATTAGCCCCTCTATATTGTTCTTTTAAATATGGGACAGGGGAAGTCGAACGAGATGGCCGTCGATTTACCAACGGTGATGAACAGCGTTTAGCACAATGGATCGCTCATGCCCCATTGAATGTGGCAAAAATCTGGATAACCAATGATTTAAGAGCGGATCGCCAAAATGAACAATGGTTAAATGCCATTTTGATAAAAAGTGAAGAGCGATGAGCGCTCATAGAAACAAGGGTCAGGCCACTTTATATAGCGGCCCAAAACTAAGTGCGGGAGGGAAACAAGACCCGCTACTTCCTAAGTTAATCCAAGCCATTAACCACGCTAGTGAAATAGAGATCTCGGTTTCTTTCGTTCAACCTTCCGGATTGGATTTACTATTTGACCCTATTCTTGACGCTCTAAAAAGTGGAGCCTCACTCAAATTACTGACTTCGGACTATCTAGCAATAACCCACCCAGTCGCATTACGACGCCTTATGATATTGGCGGAACGTGGAGCGCAATGCCGTATTTTTACTTGTGAAAGTCAACATAGCTTTCATATGAAATCCTACATTTTTGTTAAAACAGAACAAGGGATCATCAGTGAAGGGTGTGCTTGGGTCGGTTCAAATAACATCAGTAAAACAGCATTACTACAAAGCTATGAGTGGGCTTTACGCCACGATTTTGAGCAACCAGCCACTTCACCCGCAGCGCAAGAATTTGAATATATTCGTGAGCAGTTTTCAGTTATTTTTTCTCATGAACAGAGTATGACTCTCTCCCATCACTGGATAGACGACTACTTACTGCGCTACAAAAAACTGTCAATGCAACGTTCATTAACACTGTTGGATGGAGCCGATGAAGCACCGGAGATACCTACCCCAAACTCAATGCAAGTATTGGCTTTATCCGCGCTAAACCAGAGCCGTGAGCAAGGCTATGTACGTGGCTTGGTTGTCTTAGCGACTGGAATGGGAAAAACATGGTTAGCCGCTTTTGATGCTCAACAGATGCAAGCAAAACGCGTCTTGTTTGTGGCCCATCGAGAAGAGATTCTGACTCAAGCTGAAAGCACATTTAGTAAATTAATACCTAACGCTAAAACTGGCTTATACAACGGAGCTGAAAAAACAGAGGAAGCTGATTATCTTTTTGCTTCAGTCGCCACCTTAGGTAAGAAAGCGCAGTTAGCGCGCTTCAAAGCCGATGATTTTGACTATATTGTTGTCAATGAATTTCATCACGCGAGTGCGCGTAGTTACCGAGATTTACTCGCTTATTTCCAACCAGCGTTTCTTTTAGGCTTAACTGCAACACCCGAGCGCTCTGATCAAGCCGATATATTATCGCTTTGCGACAACAATTTAGTGTTTGAGCGTAACTTGGTGCATGGCATTGATGAGAAAATTTTAGTGCCATTTCATTACTACGGTATTTACGATCAATTCGTCGATTATCAAGAAATCCCTTGGCGCAATGGCAAATTTGACCCTACAGCTTTGGACAGTGCATTTGCGACCAAGCAGCGTGCCGAACATATTTATCACCATTGGTTTGACAGAAAACAACAGCGCACATTAGCTTTCTGTATTTCTAAACGTCATGCCGATTACATGGCGAAATACTTTTCCAAACAAGGCGTTCGCGCTATCGCCGTCTATAGTGACTCTCAAATACGTCGAAACGACGCCTTAAAACAGTTGAATGAAGGAAGTATCGACATTCTTTTTTCTGTCGACCTGTTCAATGAAGGAACCGATCTACCCGCGATTGATACCATTTTGATGATTCGTCCCACCGAATCAAAAATACTCTTTTTACAGCAATTAGGCCGCGGTTTGCGCCAATCTCCGAGTACAGGTAAACAGCAATTAATGGTGTTAGATTTTATCGGTAATCACTCTTCATTTTTAAACCGGCCCGCAACCCTACTCAATGTGGGTTCACTGAAAGAAATAGTCAAAACGACCAACCAAACCACTTCGTTAGCGGCCGGTTGCTATGTCAACTTTGATCCACAACTGCTGCAATTTTGGCAAACCTTAGCAAAACAGATACGTTCAACTGCGGCTGAAGATTACCAAGATCTCAAGCATCAACTCGCACACCGACCAAGTGCCGCCGAATTTTTCCACCATGGCTATGATCTCAGTAAAGTACGCCGATCGATGAAAAGTTGGTTTAGGTTCGTGGCAGACCAAGAAAATGACTTAGCACTGAATCAACGACTGACGAAATATGACGAGTTTTTGCTCAAAGCAGTCGAAATCACAGCGATGAGCAAATGCTTTAAAGCCGTTTTACTTGAAGCACTATTAGAGCTTGATGGTTTGCGAAAGCCCCCAACATTGAATGAGCTAGCGATTCAAAGTCATAAAGTGCTATCACGTAGACCTGATTTAATGCGACGAGATCTCACCGAACAAGCTAAGCAATTTAGCGCAACAGGATCCGAATGGCTAAATTACTGGAATCGAAACCCAGTCAAAGCGTTTACAAGCCCAGACTCTTCTGACCATGCATGGTTTAAGGTGGATAATCACCGCTTTTTACCCACTTTTGCTGTAGACAATGCCGATTTGCCACAGCTTCATGATCTTATTCAAGAACTTGTCGATTTGCGTTTTGCCGAATACATACAGCGAGTCAGTAAGCAAGAAGCACACTCAAACTCGAAGCCAATCCAAACTTCGGCCAAGATCCTTCCGTTGCCAAACCAAGCAAGCGAAAAAGGTACCTATTTGCCCCTCTACCCCGATCTAAAAATTGCTTGCGGTCATTTCAAGCAAGGTACTCATGATACGCAAGAGCAATATTTAGTCGCCGCTGGTTACGGTAAGCTTGATCCAACAAGACATTTCATTGCCCCCGCTTCAGGTAACTCAATGAATGGAGGTAAAAACCCGATTCAAGATGGTGATTTACTACTACTTGAATGGGTCACACCAAAGAGCGCAGGTTCAATTTCTAATCTGGTCATGGCGATTGAAACTCAAGATGAAACGGGTGATAACCACTACTTGCTACGCGTAGTACGCAAAATAGGACCAAACCATTATCAGCTTGAGGCACAAAACGCTGACTACGCTCCCATGCTCGCAACCGACAGCATGCGTACTTTTGCTCGGCTCAAAGCTATCCTCCGTTAATATTGCGTGCTTCCTGACGCTCGATTGGGAAAATAAACATAAAACCAAAATAACCACCAGTTATTTTGTGACAGGCAGCAAATAAAGAGACGATAAATTTGCGCTTAAAATAGCGATTCAAATCACCTTTTCAGCGCATTTACTCCCATGAATCTTCTTCACACATCACATAAAACCGCGCGAATGTTACTAGCCACGGTTTATTTCCATTTGGAAGTGGAAATAGGGCTTATCCACCCTTGATCCCTTTTACGCTATTTTCTTCTCCAAGCTAAACATTTGGAGAATCCCACGGTGCAAAACTCTCAACCCATTAGCATGGATGATGCACAGATTATAGAGCTTGGTTTGTCGCTCACCGAACGAGCCATTGCCTTGCTTAATTCACACGCTATCTACCCCGATTCGCTACAGAAAAAAATGCTCGAAACACACATCAAAGCGATGGTTTGGCGCTCGTTTAGTGGCGAATCGTTGCCTGAGCTCGATATGGAGATGTTTGATGAAATCTCTCCCATTTGTTTCACCTTGGCCGAGCAAGTGTGTCGTTGGATGGAGAACCTCGCTTATGAAGAAGCGCATCTGCTTTCGGTCCATTTTGAAGTAGCTAAAGAAAACGAATTAAACCCAACAGCAGGAGAAACAACATGTCAGTAATCAAAGTCGTTATTGGTGATCGCATGGGCAAAGGTCAGAAAGTAGGATCTGGTGCTCAAGCGGCAGGCGCTGAAGTGACCGTTATTCCCGGCATGGCCGCAGACATGAAGTTAGGTGATGTCATGCATCAGCAGCAAGCCGATTTAGGGATCTCTTTTTGCGGCAGCGGCGGCGCTGGTGCTATCACAGCGCAAACAAAATATGGCTATCAATGCCGTTATGGAATGCGCTCTGTTGAGGAAGGAATAACCGCGATCAATGAAGGCTGTGTGGTTTTGGGTTTCGGCTTTATGGATAAAGAAGAGCTGGGCGAAAAACTGGTGAAGGCGTTTGTGGCTAAGCATGGCGTCAAAGCATGAAAGAGCAGTTAACCACTAAGGTAACTGTGAGTGGCAAGGGCGAAACAAAGCAGCAGGCTTTTGCCGCGGCTTTAAGCCAAGTACAACCCACGTTACTTAAGAATAACGCAAAAGTCCTCCTCCGGATTGAGCCGTTAGACGTCAACGTTTTGCAAGCAGAAGAGAAAGTAAAGCGAGAGAAATTCCTTTTCTTCTTTCTTGCAAGAGATCGACGCCAATACAGCGTCAAGCTAGAGGTTACGGTCAGCCTGACCCACATCGATGTGGAACAGGTCGATTTCAAACGTTAACAGGTCACTATAAGGATCCCTGACATGTTTCTTATCATTCTCTTTAAGTCCATCATCATTGGTGGCTTAGTCGGTATCGGCGTTGGAGTAGGCGCGGCAAGGATGTTCCATGCTCCAACTATCCAAGGTATGGGTGCATTTCGTACTCTGGGAGAGTTGAACTCGTGTGAAGGCGACCCGGCCTCTCACTTCTCTTTTGGGCTTGGATTCTTCTTTAATGCTTGGGCCTCAACGGTTGCGGCAGGGGCATTCACTCAAGATGTTGACCACCGCATCATCCCGAACTGGGGCGCGGCGGCGCTGATGATAAAAAACCGCGACCTTGCCACTACCTTGCATGATCCAAAACGAATGGGCATTGCTTGCGCCATTATCGGTGCGATTGTGGTTGCGTTTCTTAACTCAACGGCGGCGGCCGTTCCTGCGGCGCTGCAAGTCACGGCGGTAAAGGTATTAGTACCTGCGGCAAACTTACTGGTGAATACCGTCATGCCGGTTATTTTCTGGCTAGCGGCAATTGAAGCGGGTAAAAAATCGGGCTTTTGGGCCACTATCTTTGGTGGTTTAGCTCAGATGATTATGGGCAACGCCGTTCCTGGTTTGGTGCTGGGTATTTTGATTGGTAAAGGTGTTGAAGAGAGTGGTTGGAACAAAGTAACCCAGATCATGATGGCGGCGATTATTGCACTGTTTGCGTTAAGTGCTTTCTTCCGCGGGTTCGACATGAAATTTATCGAAGCTTTCCATATGCAAGTTCCTTTGTGGCTTGAAAATATCCATCTCATGATCAGTGGCAAATAAGGAGTTGACCATGGACGAAAAAATGAAACACAACTTTTGGTATGCCGACTGGTCTTTCCCGATTTTCGTGGGCTTGCTTTCAGCCGGGGTTTTTGCCGGAACGCACATGTACTACTTATACGGTGTCGGTGCTTTTAACGAAGTGGCGTTTGTTTCCATGCTGCGAGCAGGGATGGATACAGGCGCGTACGGTGCGGTGGCCGCTTTTGGTGCAAGCTTTCTGTTTGCTCGCATCATTGAAGGTTCGCTCGTGGGCATTTTGGATATCGGTGGCGCAGTGCAAACCGGTGTGGGTTTAGGGATTCCAGCTTTACTACTGGGTGCTGGCATTGTTTATCCTCTTGAAAATTTCACCGCTTCGTTACTCACAGGCATGCTCGCTGGTTTGGCGATTGGTGGCTTAATTGTGCTGGCACGTAAATTCACCATTAACCAAAGCGATTCAACCTACGGTGCTGATGTGATGATGGGAGCAGGCAATAGCTCCGGCCGTTTTCTTGGACCATTGATCATTTTATCTGCGATGGCCGCTTCTATCCCGATTGGGATCGGCTCTCTAGGTGGCGCATTGATTTTCTATGTGTGGGGTAAACCGATTACGGGTGGTGCCATTCTCGGAGCGATGGCGTTAGGAGCTCTTTTTCCTATCGCACTGTAAAACAAGCTGGGGTTTAAATTCTACTGAGAATCGCTCTTCGCGCCGATGAGCGAAGAGCGTGAGATGCAAATTATGTATGACATCCTGATCAAAAATGCCCAACAAGCGGGTGGGTGTAGTATCGATATCGCCCTTCAGGGCAACAAAATAGCGGCGGTGGGCGATCTTGCTGGTTCATTGGCAAAACAGACCGTCGATTTAGATCATGACGTTTTTGTGAGTGCTGGTTGGATTGACGGCCACACTCACTGCTATCCGAACTCGCCTATTTATAACGACCACCCCGATAACGTTGGGGTGTCCGGTGGCGTGACAACTGTCATTGATGCGGGCAGCACAGGCGCAAACGACGTGGATGATTTTGCGCAGCTTGCAGCGCAATGCACAACCCATGTGCGCGCACTACTTAACATCTCGAAAATTGGCTTGTTGCGCCAAAATGAACTGGCCGATGCCAACGACATTGATCTGGATAGCGCAAAGCAAGCGCTGCTTCGTCATCCCGAATTTATTGTCGGCTTAAAAGCACGCATGAGCGGTAGTGTTGTCGGCCACAATGGCTTAATGCCGCTTCAGGCTGCCAAAGCATTACAGCAGCAATGCGGCTGCGTTCCATTGATGGTGCACGTCGGTAATGCGCCGCCGGATTTGGATGAAATTGTCGCTCTGCTGGGCAAAGGCGATATTCTCACTCACTGCTTTAATGGCAAACCTAACCGCATTCTTGATTGTCATGGGGAGATAAAATGCAGCGTTCAGCAGGCCAGAGCTCGAGGCATGAAACTTGATATCGGCCACGGCAGTGCCAGTTTCAGTTTTGAAGTGGCTGAGCAGGCAATCGCACAAGGGATTTTGCCCGATACAATCAGTTCTGACATTTACTGTAAAAACCGACTCAATGGCCCGGTTTACGGTCTTGCCCACCTGATGTCGATGTTTTTTACGCTCGGATTATCCCATGAGCAGATCATTGAGCGCGTGACGAGTCAAGCAGCGCAAGCACTTCGCCTAGCGAAAAAGGGGCACTTAATTGCAGGCTATGATGCCGATTTAACGCTCTACACCATCGATAAAGCGTCGGTTAACTACACCGATACTCATCACCAGCATCGAACTGGACAACAGAGATTTACGCCTCTTGCTGCCATCATTGACGGCAAGCTTGTATTGACTGAACAAGGACAACAGCATTATGTCTTCCATTCTTGAAAAATATCACTTGAAACAGGTGATCAACGCATCTGGCCGTATGACAGCTCTTGGTGTTTCCACTCCGCAGCCCGAAGTGGAGCAGACCGTCTGTTTTGGGATGAACAACTACTTTGAAATGAGCGATTTGGTGAACAAAACTGGCCAATATATTGCTCGTTTGCTGCAAGTTGAAAATGCGGTCGTCGTCTCATGCGCTTCAGCGGGAATTGCACAGAGTGTCGCGGCAGTCATTGTACGTGGTAACCCTTATCTGCTTGAGCATCTGCATGCAAAAACGCACCCGATCGCAACGGATATTGTGATCCCCAAAGGGCATAACGTCAATTATGGTGCCCCGGTTGGTACCATGGTAAATCTTGGCGGCGGTAACCTGATTGAGGCCGGTTGGGCTAATGAATGCAGCGCAGAACAATTAGCCGCGGCAATCACCCCCAATACCGCCGCCATTCTCTACATTAAATCGCACCATTGCGTGCAAAAAAGCATGTTAACCGTGGCACAAGCGGCCAAAGTGGCTCAAGACCACCAGCTTCCGTTGATTGTTGATGCAGCAGCAGAAGAGGATCTACAACTCTATTATCAGCAAGGGGCTGATCTGGTGATCTACAGTGGTGCGAAAGCGATTGAAGGCCCAACCAGTGGTTTAGTTATTGGGAAACATCAATATGTGGAATGGGTTAAGCAGCAATCTGCAGGGATTGGCCGTGCGATGAAAGTCGGTAAAGAAGGCATTTTAGGCCTAACGCATGCCATTGAGCTGTACTTAAGCCGCCAACAAGAAACCGGCCAACAAATGGTGGATAAAATGACGCCATTTATCGAGGGGTTAAACCGTATTGAAGGGATAAGCGCGCGCGTGGTTTGGGACAGTGCAGGCCGAGATATCGCACGTGCAGAAGTGAGTTTTGATGCCAAACAATTTGGTATCAGCGCTAATGAAGCCGTTACACGCCTCCAAAATGGTAACCCAGCGATTTATTGCCGCGCTTACAAATCCAATGAAGGTTCGGTGGAATTTGATGTCCGCAGTGTTTCATCTCATCAACTTGAACTTATTCTTAGCGCCATGAACCAACTGAATCAGGAGTCATTAGAATGTCTTTAAGCCCTAATTTTTACGCTGACCGTGTATGTCTCAATGTGCTGGCGGGCTCTCATCATAATGCGATTGAAGTCTACCAAGCCGCAGAAGGCCATGTGTTGGTCGGTATGCTCTCGAAAGATTACCCAGATACCGCAAGCGCAGCAGCTGATATGAAAGCGTGCGCTGAAAAAATCGAGAATGCTTTATCGATTGGCCTTGGCGCAGGGGATCCCAAACAATCGGATATGGTGACAGCTTTAGCCGGAATACTGCAACCTCAGCATGTCAATCAAGTCTTTACTGGTGTGGGGGCTACGCGTCAAGCGCTAGGTCAACATCACACTATCGTGAATGGTTTGATTTCACCATCAGGCACTGTTGGCTTGGTTAAAATCTCAACTGGCCCGAAAAGTTCCGGCATGGAAGAAGCGGTTGTTCCCGTTGATACCGCGATTGCCATGTTGCAAGATATGGGCTGCAGCTCAGTCAAATTCTTCCCAATGCAGGGGCTAAAATGCAAAGCTGAGTACCAAGAAGTTGCCAACGCCTGTGCTCGTCACCACTTTTGGTTAGAGCCAACGGGTGGTATTGATTTGGACAACTTTGAAGAGATTTTACACATCGCTCTCGATGCGGGTGTCGAAAAAGTCATTCCACACATTTATAGCTCAATCATCGATGAGAAAACCGGACAGACTCGCCCCGAGGATGTGAAAACCCTGCTGGCCATGACTCAAAAACAACTGGCACATTCATAACACCGACGCCGGAGCATGTGCTCCGGCATAACAAAGCGTTGGCTATCTATTGCCTTTAGTGCATTTTACCTTTTAGATAGCGCTGTTCATGCTGGAATGGGAATCGATGATGTACAAGCTACCGCACCCTCGCCTAATTCATTTGTTGGATGCTGTATCCGCCTCGCCTTTGACTCAGGACGAACTTGCGCAACGGCTTAATGTTTCGACACGAACCATACGCACCGATGTCGCGCTGCTCAATAATGTGATGGTCAATCATGGCGCACATCTTCTCCACCAGCGCGGTTCCGGTTACCAACTCAATATCTACAACCCATCAACTTTCGAGCATTTTTTATCGAGGGTGCAAAATGCAGAAACGATTCCAAGGACCAGTAAAGAGCGCATCATCCAGATTCAAGTACTGCTATTAACGGCAGAACAAGGCGTAAAAATTGACGAATTGGCCGAGACATGGAATCTAAGCCGTACCGTTATTCAAAATGATATGGTTGATGTACGCAGCCAACTGGCCACGTTTGGTTTATCGATTGAAAGTAAAGCTCGTTTGGGCATGCTGATCCAAGGCCCAGAAATGGCGATTCGCTCCCGTTTAACACAACTTATCTACATCGAACAAAAAGAGACAAAACAAGCTCTGGGCTTTATTAGTACGATTTTCCCTGAAAAATCTCAGCAAATTTTTGCAGCGCGCTTTCGTGAAGTGTTGACCAACCATACACTCTATATCAACGATATTGGGCTGCGTTGGTTAACCCTTTATGCTGCCGTCACACTGCACAGGCTCGCGTGTGGCAAAGAGCTTACCGAATTTTCTAAAAACGATGTTCATGAAACGACGCTACCAATTGCCAAAGCGTTATTTTCTGCGCTACCGATGCTGTTACCCGCCAATAACCATGAAATTGCCGCCTTGGCGATTCACATTCAAGCGAGAATTGCGACGAATCAAGCACTCCTTAGCCAGGGTGTACAGCATGAAGCCGATGCTCTAGTCACTCACATCTTTGATTATATCTATCAAAATTACCCTTACGATGTGCGTGACGATGCGCTATTACGCCGCGATCTTCACAACCACGTCTGCCATATGATCATTCGTGTCAAACATCATGTCGCCACAATTAACCCATTGGCCGAGCATATCAAACAGCACTACCCACTCGCTTACAGTATTACCTTATCGGCCATCGCAGACTGGATCAGAGAGACGGGTTACTGCATGACACAGCACGAAATAGGCTATCTTGTGATTCACATTGGTGTGGGGCTTGAACGTAATTACCATTTAGGTCACCGTACACCCAAAGCGCTCCTGTATTGCGACGCCGGTAATGCCGCAACACTTGGGCTAGAAGCGATCATCCGCCGCCAGTATCCGCAATTGGATATGAAAACGGTTTATTCCCCTGAACAGTTGATCACCGCTGATGCCACGCAAGCGGACCTCATTATTACCACCATGCCCTTAGCCAATAGAGAGATTCAGAGCTTTGTGGTTGACCCCTTCCCTACCCAACATCAATTGGAAGAACTGGGCAAACAAGTGTTGGTTGATCGCACGCACTCTTATCTTTTGGATAAGTATTTTTCCAAGGCTCAATTTCTCTACCTTGATGACGTCATTGAGCAATCACACCTCTTTGAGCAGGTTTGCTCGCATCTTGAATCAACGGAGTTGGTAGAGGAAGGATACCGAACTTCACTGCAAGAGCGAGAGAGTTTGGTTTCAACCATGATGGGCGAATACATTGCTCTACCTCACTCGATTGAACTCTTTGCTAAACGTTCGATGGTTTACACCGTCGCTGCACCGCGTGGAATTGAATGGGGTAATGGTGAAAAAGCCTATCTGATCTTTTTCCTCGCCTTAAGTAAATGTGACTATGAAGAGGCGATGGGGCTGTATGATCTTTTCCAAGTGCTGATTAATAAAAAATTAGGTAAAAGTCTGTCGCAATGCGAAACCTTTAAGCACTTCAAAACACTGGCGCACTTGGAATTACAATAAAATATATCGCTGTGTGGTGCTTCCTAGATGCCCTCTATTTTTTAGATACCATCTGTTTTTAGGTTCCGTCTGTTTTTAGAAACACTCGTTTTTTAGGGACCAGTCTTTTATAAACAAGCCGTTTAGATAGAAAACCGAGGCACGACAAGGCCCTCGCTAAGAGGGCCTTAATATCAAGATTACTGAGTGAAGAGGTTTACAACACGTCGAAGCGATCGGCGTTCATGACTTTGGTCCAAGCAGCGACAAAGTCTTTGACGAACTTCTCTTTGTTATCGTCCTGCGCGTAAATTTCAGCGTATGAGCGCAAAATGGAGTTTGAGCCAAACACCAAATCAACACGAGTCGCTGTCCATTTTGTTTTACCGCTCTTACGCTCAACCATATCGTAAGAGTTACGGCCTGTTGGCTTCCAAGTGTAATTCATGTCGGTGAGGTTAACGAAGAAATCGTTAGTCAACGCCCCAACACGGTCTGTCAATACACCATGTTGACTGCCGCCATAGTTTGTACCGAGCACTCGCAATCCACCAATCAATACGGTCATTTCTGGGGCGGTCAGGCGCAATAGTTGCGCTTTATCTAGCAGCATCTCTTCTGGGTTAACCACGTAATGTTTCTTTTGCCAGTTACGGAAACCATCCGCCAATGGCTCAAGCACATCAAACGATTCCACATCCGTTTGTTCAAGCGTTGCATCACCACGTCCGGTAGTAAAAGGCACAGTAATATTAACGCCTGCCGCTTTGGCCGCTTGTTCAACACCGACGTTACCCGCCAAAACAATGGTATCGGCGATGCTAATACCCGCATCAGCAGCAATTTTCTCCAGAACAGCCAACACTTTGCTGAGTCTTTCTGGCTCATTACCTTGCCAATCTTTTTGAGGAGCCAAGCGAATGCGCGCACCGTTAGCGCCACCACGTTTATCGGAACCACGGAAAGTACGAGCACTATCCCATGCGGTGCTGACCATCTCACTGATGCTTAAGCCGCTGGCCGCTATTTTTGCTTTTACTGCATCCACATCATAATCTTTACGACCTGCGGGGATGGGATCTTGCCAAATGAGATCTTCTGCCGGAACATCAGGGCCAAAGTAACGCGCTTTAGGCCCCATATCACGGTGAGTAAGCTTAAACCAAGCACGAGCAAACACTTCAGAGAAATACGCTGGGTCTTTGTAGAAACGCTCTGAGATCTTGCGATATTCAGGATCCATCTTCAGCGCCATATCGGCATCGGTCATCATGGGGTTATAGCGAATGCTTGGGTCTTCCACATCAACTGGTTTATCTTCCTCTTTGATGTTGATTGGCTCCCACTGCCACGCACCGGCAGGGCTCTTCGTTAGTTGCCATTCGTAAGTAAATAGCAGGTGGAAGAAGCCGTTATCCCACTGGGTTGGGTGTGTAGTCCATGCACCTTCAATACCACTGGTGACGGTATTACGGCCAATGCCGCGGCTGGTGTGGTTATTCCAACCCAAGCCTTGTTCGTGCAAGTCCGCCCCTTCAGGATCTGGCCCTAAGTTCGCAGCGCTACCATTACCATGCGCTTTACCCACCGTATGCCCACCCGCTGTCAGCGCCACGGTTTCTTCATCATTCATTGCCATGCGCTCAAAAGTGACGCGCATGTCATGTGCGGTTTTAAGCGGGTCTGGATTACCGTCAACGCCTTCAGGGTTTACATAAATCAGGCCCATCATCACGGCAGCAAGCGGGTTTTCTAGATCACGTACACCAGAATAACGGCTATTTTCTCCGCCACTTGGCGCTAGCCACTCTTTTTCTGAGCCCCAATAAGTGTCTTTTTCTGGGTGCCAAATATCTTCACGACCAAAAGCGAAACCAAAGGTTTTAAGCCCCATGGATTCATAAGCCATATTACCCGCCAAGATCATTAGATCCGCCCAACTGATTTTGTTGCCATATTTCTGCTTGATTGGCCACAATAAGCGACGTGCTTTATCTAAGTTGGCGTTATCGGGCCACGAGTTAAGCGGAGCAAAACGCTGGTTGCCAGTGCCCGCGCCACCGCGACCATCTGCAATTCGATAAGTACCTGCAGAATGCCATGCCATGCGGATCATCAAACCGCCGTAATGCCCCCAGTCGGCAGGCCACCACTCTTGGCTATTGGTCATCAGTGCTTTGAGATCTTTTTTCAAGGCATCAACATCCAATGTTTTTAGCACATCGCGGTAATTAAAATCCGCACCCATTGGGTTGGTTTTCACGTCGTGCTGGTGAAGAATGTCAAGATTCAGTGCTTTTGGCCACCAATCCATGTTCGATAGTTCAGCAGAAGTGACTCCGCCGTGCATGACAGGGCATTTACCGCCCGAATTCATACCTTTATTCTCCATTGCGTTCTCCTTGCTTCGCATTACTGCGGCTATTTAAGTGTGCTTGATTTATTCTAAAAACACTCAGCACGGTCGATATTGGCTGAACATTCACTGTATTAAATTCAAATGCAACAAAACTTAGAACAACATCATGTATATACAATAACAACGAGAGGTGATGAGCCTGCGGTCACGACTTGTTCGAAAAACCTTTTTCTTCAAAACCTTGCCACGATTATTGTTTCTGCTGCGTTCTGTACAGACTAGACAAGATGAGCATTAAACACTAATTCACTGTGGCTATTAATTTGATAGGCATCCTCTAACGCAATACGGCTAAGTTCACCCCTAAAGTCTCTCCTAACCACAGAACTTGTCCCTCAGAATGGTCATACCTATCGTCTCCAGAAACCGGATGGATCAACACGCTAAGACCTTCCCGATGTTCATCTAGCCACTCAATAAATCCGTGGCTATTGTCAGCAAGGTGCACTTCAAACATCGGCTTTAAGTGCGGGCCAACAAGCCTTGGTACTAAGCCAAACATGGCTTGTACATCATGTCGTTGTTGGGCAATTTTTTGTTGTACGCGCTGTGCTTTCGCTTGCTCTGCGAGATCAAAATAAACATGGGCATGAAACATAAAATAACTCCTCTTGATTTTTAAGCAGTGTACTACGCCAAAAGAGCATAGAAACCACAACAAATTTGCTGATGATTTTCAGCTAATTTGAAGGTACTAACCACAACGTATTCTATTTTAAGAGCCAAGAAATGGGCATTATCACACGATGACGTTGATTCAAACGAAGAACCAGCGTATTAAATAACCTCAAACTTTCGATGGTGGATACCCGCTTTGCAACCTATCAATCAACTGCTCCTCTCAATGCAGCCGTTATTGGAACAGTACGGCTATCTAGCACTGATCATCAGCATCTTTTTCGAAGGGATTGGCATTCCGATGCCCGGCCAATCGCTCATGATTGCCGCGTCCATTTTGTCATCCAATGGCGTAATGAATTTCTCTCTTGTTATGATTGTATCGTGGCTAAGCTGCTTTATTGGTAATAGTTGCGGCTATCTGCTCGGCTATTATTTTGAGGGTTGGTTGGATAAAAAAGGCTATATTTCAGGGGCTAAATTTCAAAAACTGCAAAGCGCTATTCAAAAATACGGCCCGATTTGCTTAATCATCAGTCGCTTTGTTGAGGGGATGAAACAATTCATGCCATTAGCCTGCGGAGTGGCGAAAATGCCCATCAGAGTATTTTTACTGGGTAACGTGCTTGCCACCACAGTTTGGGTCGCGGTCTTTGGTTTACTCACCCATTTTGCGTTTGAACATCTTCATCAAATCAGCCACTTTTATTCTGCTTACCGCTATTGGATCTGGGCAATGGCCGCTATCACTTTTATCGTTATGATTTATGCAGTATTGAAACATAGACACACTCAGCGCTGATAGCAACCGGTCTCTGACTTCATTTCCCCCCTTCTGTCATCACCACATAAAAATAAGTGCAGGGGCTAGTGATTGTGTTTCCACTCAATTTGATGTTTGATGTTGCCATTATGTGAACATTTACACCGACTCTGAATGTGCTCAGAGAACACACTAGGGTGATTTAAGGAGACAACATGGACGTGATCGTCTTAGGTAGCGGCGTCATCGGGCTAACCAGCGCATGGTATTTATCACAAGCGGGCCACCGAGTAACGGTGGTGGATCGCCAATCACAAGGTGCAAAAGAGACCAGTTTTGCTAACGCAGGGCAAATATCTTACGGCTACTCTTCCCCTTGGGCTGCACCCGGCATCCCACAAAAAGCATTAAAGTGGCTGTTTGAAGAGCATGCACCGTTGAAAATAAAACCGTCTATCGACCCACATCTGTTGGCGTGGATGGGTAAAATGTTATTGAACTGCCAACAGGATCGTTACAACATCAATAAAGCCCGAATGCTGGCGATTGCCAATTACAGCCGCGTTTGTTTGGCTGACCTGAATCAGCAACATAACCTGCAATATCAAGGCCGTCGGCTTGGAACGTTGCAAGTATTTCGCAGCGAAAAACAGCTACAAGCGATACAAAAGGACATCAAACTACTCGAGCAAAGTGGCATTCGTTATCAGCTTCTTGATGTCGATGGGTGCATTAAGCAAGAGCCGGGGCTTGCTCTTGTACGCGATAAATTGCGAGGTGGTTTGTACCTCCCCGATGATGAAACCGGAGACTGCTATCTGTTTTGCCAACAATTAACAGAGCTCGCGAAAAGCCGTGGGGTGCAATTTCTGTTTGATACACAAATAAAAACATTAACCACTGAAGGCAAAAAGATCACCGCTGTCCAAACCGATAAAGGTGAGCTAAAAGCAGACAAATATGTCGTCGCACTCGGCAGTTACTCTACCGCTTTACTGGCGACATTGGGTATATCCATTCCTGTTTATCCAGTGAAAGGGTACTCACTAACGCTGCCGATTGTCGACGTCGAATTGTCCCCACGTTCAACGGTAATGGACGAAACATATAAAGTGGCCATCACTCGTTTTGAGGATCGAATTCGTGTCGCGGGCACGGCAGAGTTAGCCGGGTTTGATCCTGCCTTACCTGATGCGCGCAAAGCAACCATTGCAAAAGTCGTGACCGATCTCTTTCCTCAAGGTGGTGATTTAGCACAAGCTGAATTCTGGACAGGCTTCAGACCAATGACGCCTGACGGGACCCCGATTATAGGCTCCACTCCATTTGAAAACCTCTACACCAATACCGGACATGGAACCTTAGGGTGGACGATGGCTTGCGGATCTGGGCAGCTTCTTGCCGACATTGTCAGTGAGCAAACTTGTGCTTTACCAATTCATGAGTTGAATCTCTCTCGCTACCTCATCAACTAGTTACAATAGAAAATGCTTATTATTAGCTAAACCTTAGTGGAAAGTTATTATGCATAATGATTCACCCGAGAGGATTTAATTTCCAACCTTTCGGGTGACCAACCCATATGCGCTGAAATTTTAGCCAATTCTAATTAACCCACCTATTATTTAACATTTCGTTAGCATTTTGTGTTCCTCATCACGCTAACGATTATTCACAGACAAATAAATTAACATCTAAGTTACAAAAAGATTAATATGTTGCCCACAAAGCAAACACAACACTCACCAAAACTACTAAAACAGGGAAATGCATATGCAGTCATTTGTTGATTTTCTGAATGGAATAATCTGGAGCCCGGCGCTAATTTATTTATGCCTTGGTGCGGGTTTATTCTACTCAATTGTGACCCGATTCGTTCAGGTCCGTCACTTTTTTGAAATGTGGCGACTTCTTCTTTCCGGAAAAAGCTCAACCAAAGGGATATCCTCTTTCCAAGCTTTGGCCGTTTCACTTTCGGGACGCGTCGGTACGGGTAATATTGCAGGCGTAGCCGCGGCAATTGGTTTTGGTGGCCCCGGTGCTATTTTCTGGATGTGGGTAGTGGCCTTTTTTGGTGCCGCGACTGCTTATGCTGAGTCAACTCTGGCACAGATTTATAAAGAAGAAGATGAAGGTGAATTCCGTGGTGGCCCCGCTTATTACATCGAAAAAGCGATGGGACAAAAATGGTATGCATGGATCTTCGCCATTTCCACCATCTTTGCCTGTGGTGTGCTTTTACCTGGCGTGCAATCCAACAGCATTGGTAATGCCGTAGAAGCGGCTTTTGGGGCTGGCCCAATCATTGAAACCACTATCGGTAGCTTCACTTTTGCTAAGATTTTTACTGGTACCGTAGTGTCAATTATTTTAGCTTTCATCATCTTTGGTGGTGTTAAGCGTATCGCTAACTTCACACAGGTCGTGGTGCCATTTATGGCTTTGGCCTATGTCATTACTGCGTTTGTTATCATCCTGCTTAACATCAGTGAAGTACCACGTATTTTTGCCATGATCATTGGTGATGCGTTCACACCAATGGCAGGTATTGGTGCTGCGATTGGTTGGGGGGTAAAACGAGGTGTTTACTCAAACGAAGCAGGCCAAGGTACTGGACCGCACGCTGCGGCTGCCGCGAGTGTTGATCACCCAGCGCAGCAAGGTTTAGTGCAAGCCTTTTCTATCTACATTGATACTTTGCTGGTCTGTTCCGCAACCGCGTTCATGATTCTGATCACTGGTGCTTATAACGTACACGGCGGCGCAGAAGGTGCATTTTTAGTACAGAACATCGCGGCGGATATCAGTGCCAATGGCCCAGTATTTACCCAAATGGCGATTGAGAGCGCACTACCGGGCGTGGGTAAACCTTTTGTTGCGTTTGCTCTGTTCTTCTTCGCCTTTACCACGATCTTGGCATACTACTATATTGCTGAAACGAATATTGCTTACATTCGCCGCACCTTTAAAGTCGATGGCCTGATGTTTCTTCTTAAAGTAGTGATCATCGCAACGGTATTCTACGGCACAGTGAGAACCGCGAACCTTGCTTGGGCAATGGGTGATGTGGGCGTGGGTTTGATGGCGTGGCTAAACATAGTCGGGATTTTGATCATCTTCTTTATGGCTAAACCAGCTATTGCAGCACTCAAAGATTATGAAGAGCAACAAAAACAAGGTGTCGATGAGTATCTTTTCAACCCAGTAAAACTCGGCATTAAGAATGCGACATATTGGGAAGGAAAATATAAACGCAAAACGGGACAAGAACCAACCGTAGAAGAAAGCTCCGTGGGTGTTGAACAACCATCATCCTAACGGATTACTAAGCTCATCAGCAAAAAGCATTCAAGGTAAACGTAAAAAGGGTTAGCAAACGCTAACCCTTTTTCTTTTTCATCAACCCGTATTAGGCCGCGATTTCTTGTGTCGTCAACTTTTCGACAACAGCGTTTTGCGCTTTCTTTTCACCAATCGGTAAAATAACACGGCCATATTCATTATTCAGAACTTGAGCCATTGCAAAATAAATCGCACTTGCGCCACAGAAGATGCCTTCAAAGCCAGCAATCGTGCCGATAAGCTCGCTACCAGTGAAATCACGCGCAGCTAGTAAAGCAAATAGAATGGTCAGTGAGCCGAATACCACTTGTTTAGCACGTGGGTAGCACAATGAACCGATAAACATGAAACCAGTGAAAATGCCCCACAACGCTAAGTACCAACCCATAAAGTGAGCAGGGCTTGCTGGTAGTCCCATATATGGCATGACAATCAGGCCAACCAATGTGAGCCAAAATAGACCGTAAGAGGTAAACGCTGTGGTACCAAAAGTGTCACCACGTTTGAAACACATGATACCCACGATGACTTGACTTAAACCACCGTAGAAAATACCCATCGCCAAAATCATAGAGTCGATAGGGAAAAAGCCTGCGTTATGGATATTAAGCAGGATAGTCGTCATGCCAAAACCCATTAGGCCTAGCGGCGCTGGATTGGCCAATTTAGTAGACATTCGCGAGTACCTTAAAAAATGTTGATAAAAATTACGCGCGGATTTTAGTGGAGTAGCACACAAAATGGAAAGAACGTTAACGAAAACTAAGATTGTAAATTTGACCACTTGACTGTTCAAAAAGAGAGCAGAGCAACCGAATTCGATCGTGCTGCTCTCCTTTTGCTAAATGTTACTCTCTATTGACAGTTTATTTCATCCCAAAACCAGTTACTTTGCGTGGGTGATTCCCATACTCCGGGGTTATTTTTAGCCATAAAACACTTTCCATTATGCGTAATTTTATCGCCATTTTTTGCAACAGTAACCCCTGCAACCCAGCTTGAAAAATCACTGCTTGGTGGCGTAGGCTCTGGCGTGACGGGCGGTTCTGGCTCATTGACCACTGGCGGTGGCTCAACAGGGTCAGGTGTTGTGGACGCTGTTGGTTCACCCGTAATAAGCTTCCAAGGATCACCTTGAGTGGGTTCATTACCTTGTGACCACCACTTAGCTTCATAAGTAGCGCCTTTATAGCTCACCTTATCGCCCGTGTTATATACCTTTGTTGCTTCCCAGCCGACGATGCCATCCACTGGTGGCTCTGGTGGCGTACCGGGATCAATCGCATCCACAACACGCACTTGGGGCCAGCTAGAATGTGAACCATAAAAGTTAGTCACACATTTTTCGTAATCACCAGCAACAAGGGCTGAATACGCGGTTTGGAAACCAACCAGTTCACATTCAAACGAGTAGCCACCTGGGCGATCAGAGTAATATTTCCAATTACCATCCCAGTTGGTATACAACACATCCGTCGCACCGTTCAAATTTAAGCTACCGTAAGGCGTTTGCTGCCAACAGGTATTCTTTTCATCTGACTCAATCGGTATTTGATAATGATCCGCTAACCCTTCCCAGTAGCGAATGCGATTAACCGGTTGACCTTTATCTTTGTTCTGCTCACCGCACTCAATGCCACCATTGATAACGTTAATTGTGGTGCCAAAACCATAGCCAATACCGGCATCGCTTTCACGTTGCGAAGGTGTCCATGTACGGTCAATTACGTGCAACATTGCCGGTTTCGGTGCTTGAGGTGTTAAGAAAAACCAAATCGCTGAAGCTAAATTCAACCAAGAATCCGCTACCAACCCGGGGTTATTGAGTAGTACTTTGGCATCACCATCAAACATCACTTCAGAAAAAGCGCCATAGTTGAAATGGTAAGAGAGCTGCTTCGCACCTCGACCAAAATAACCTTGCCCAGCGGCGCACGGCCAACGAGCATTTTGCCAATCATTTTGGCCACAACCGGTTGTGTAGCCACTTTGCCCTTCAGACCAACCCATTTCACGCACATGAACCAATGCTTGCTGCCATTCTTCAAGCCTATTCGGATTATCAGATACGTTGTCTTTCGCAATGTGACCACCCGTTTCTTGTGAGAAATGGGCAAAAGCCGTCACAATGGATTTTTTACAAATTGCGTCAGAATCTCGGCCATCCGTATATTCGCCACAAAACGCGGGGAATTTGCCAATTGCCCGTAAGAAGCGTGTGTAGGTGTATTCGGGAGCCGCCATTTGAGTTAAGAAATCCCACTCGTACTGTGGAAAAACTCGTTCAACACGCTTGACGTTTTCAGGGTTAGAACTTAAACCCGGTACTATTGCTTCAACAATCGCATTCGAACGCGTTTCTAGTGCTTTCGACCAGATGGCATACATAGGATCCGCTGTTTTGGCTTTTTCTGCCGCTTGTAGCTCTACTTTAGAGACAATATAACCCGCGGAATTTTCAGGGTCAGGTAAGATATTTAACGCGTAACTGTTTGCGGCTAAGACACTGCTAATCAGCACGGCTAAATGCTTTGTTTTCAACATATCAATCCCTTATTTTTTGCTTAGTGGGTACGGTGAAAATAGTATGGATAGCCGAGCCATTGTTGACAGTGAAACTTATTAATTAAATGTCAAAATGCGAGTGGTTTCATCATGATGTAAACCAATTATCGTACGGCGACATCGCCCTTTGAAGGCAAGTCGATAAATATGAAAAAGCCTCAAAAAAGCTTGAGGCTTTTAGAGTTCAATCTATTTTTCATCAGGTTAAGTGAACAACCAATGCCTCAAATTTCTCAAGCATCATCGCACCGGCAATGGCTTAGCGCACATGAGCGTGGCCAGTAAAAAAGTGATGAACTGGGCCGCGACCTTGGCCAACATCCAGTTCATCGGCATAGCCAATGGCTTGCGATATGTACTGCTTAGCCAAATACACGGATTTGTGCAGGTTATTTCCTTGAGCAAGATAAGAAGCGATCGCAGAAGAGAGCGTGCAACCCGTCCCATGGGTATTTGGGGTTGGAAAACGCTTCGCACTGAGTAATTCTGACGAATATTTCATGATCAAAAGATCATTGCTGTTTTCAGCGTGTTCTAAATGCCCACCTTTTAGCAGCACCGCCTTTGCACCCAACGCTCGTAAATCAGCCACCATGTCGTTCATTTCTGCTTCAGATTGAGGAACCGGCTTGCCAGTAAGTACTGCTCCCTCAAATAAATTGGGGGTAATGATGTCAGCCAAAGGGATCAACATTTCTTTTAATGTACTGATTGCCGATTGCTCAAGTAATAAATCACCACTGGTCGCCACCATCACGGGGTCAATCACAAGGCTCTTGGGTTGGTATTGCTGCATTTTTTGGGCAACGATCTTGATGATACTGGCATCGGCTAGCATGCCAATTTTAACGGCCACGATCTTCAAGTCGCTAAAGACGGCATCTAACTGGCTTTCGATGTGATCAAGTGGAATGGGGAAAATGGCGGAAACGCCTTGAGTATTTTGTGAAGTAATGGCGGTAATAACGGAACACGCGAAACTGCCAGTTGCCGATATCGCTTTTATGTCGGCTTGAATGCCTGCCCCTCCACCGCTATCAGACCCTGCGATAGTGAGTACAACAGGTATGTTTAATAGCGTCGTGTCTTGTGCGTGTTTCTGTATTGGTTGTGCCATGGTCGCTCCTATGACAAGACATACAGGAACTGACTTTGACCGTGGTTTGGAAAGTTCGGTAATCGAATTTACAAAAGTTAGCCGTTGTTATTCGGCTCGTGACAAAGTGCTCATAGTTCCCTACGTCAGTATTAACTGAATCAGGTTCGACGGGTCTCGAATTTCGATCTCAGCCGATGCAGAATCTGCATCGGCTCCCCGACTATTTCGCAGCAATCATAACAGGGCACTCACCGAAGGAGTACGCTTTTTTAGAGGAATTATTCCCACTCAATCGTGGCTGGTGGCTTACCTGAAATATCGTAAACCACACGAGAAATACCATTCACTTCATTGATGATACGGTTAGAAACCTTACCCAAGAACTCATAAGGCAGGTGCGCCCAATGTGCGGTCATAAAGTCAATGGTTTCCACAGCGCGTAGCGATACAACCCAATCGTATTTACGTCCATCACCCATAACGCCTACCGAACGAACAGGTAAGAAAACCGTGAAAGCTTGTGACACTTTGTTATACAGATCAGCGGCATGCAGCTCTTCAATGAAAATAGCATCGGCGCGGCGCAGCAAATCACAGTACTCTTTCTTCACTTCGCCCAACACGCGTACGCCAAGGCCAGGACCAGGGAACGGATGGCGGTAAAGCATGTTGTAAGGTAGACCAAGCTCTAGGCCAATCTTGCGTACTTCATCTTTGAAAAGCTCACGCAGTGGTTCAACCAATCCCATTTCCATATCATCAGGCAAACCGCCAACGTTATGGTGAGATTTAATCACGTGCGCTTTACCTGTTTTAGAGGCGGCTGATTCAATCACATCTGGGTAAATCGTGCCTTGCGCAAGCCATTTCGCATTTTTCAATTTCTTTGATTCTTCATCGAAGATATCAACAAACACATGGCCGATGATTTTGCGTTTCGCTTCCGGATCAGACTCACCTTGCAGTGCGTTGAGGAAACGATCTTCTGCATTAACATGAATGATGTTTAAACCAAACTTGTTGCCAAACATATCCATTACTTGCTGAGCTTCATTCAGACGCAATAGGCCGTTATCAACGAATACGCAGGTTAATTTATCGCCAATCGCTCGGTGAGCCAGCATCGCCACAACTGACGAATCTACACCACCCGATAGGCCAAGGATCACCTCATCGTCGCCGACTTGCTCTTTAATACGAGCAACCGCATCTTCGATGATAGACTCAGCCGTCCATAGACGCTCACAACCACAAACGTTGAGAACGAAATTCTCAAGCATTTTTAGACCGTTTTTGGTGTGCGTGACTTCTGGGTGAAATTGCACGCCATAATATTTTTTCTCTTCATTCGCCATTGCCGCATAAGGACAAGTTTCCGTTTGCGCTGTTTTGACAAAATCAGCCGGAATTTGCACCACTTTATCACCGTGGCTCATCCAAACGTCTTGCGTTAGCTCAAGGTCGCTAAACAGGGCCGATTCACCCATTAGCTGTACAGCTGCATAACCAAATTCACGTTCATTAGAACTGGCCACTTTTCCGCCCAACTGTTCAGCCATGGTTTGCATGCCATAGCAAACACCAAACACAGGTACGCCAGAATCAAACACATATTGTGGCGCACGCGGAGAGTTGGCTTCAGTCACGCTTTCAGGACCACCAGAAAGAATAATGCCATCTGGGTTGAATTCACGGATGTCTGCTTCTTCAACATCCCAGCTCCACAGCTCACAATAAACACCGATTTCGCGAACACGGCGGGCAACCAGTTGTGTGTACTGAGAGCCGAAATCTAAGATCAGAATACGTTGGTCATGGATATCTTTAGTCATTTAAGGTCAATCTCAATCATTAATGTAGTGGATGGGGAACATCGCGCTCCCCATAAGCTTCAAGCTATTCGTGGTTCGTCATTAACCCAAGCGGTAGTTTGGCGCTTCTTTGGTAATTTGAACGTCGTGCACGTGTGACTCTTTCATACCTGCACCAGAGATACGAACAAACTCGGCTTTAGTGCGCAGATCTTCGATAGTGGCCGAGCCAGTTAAGCCCATGCTTGAGCGTAAACCACCCATTTGTTGATGAACGATCTCTTTTAGACGGCCTCGATAAGCGATACGACCTTCGATCCCTTCAGGTACAAGCTTGTCAGCGGCATTGTCAGATTGGAAATAACGATCAGAAGAACCTTGAGACATTGCACCCAGCGACCCCATACCGCGGTAAGCTTTATATGAACGACCTTGGAACAAAATAACTTCACCCGGAGCTTCTTCAGTACCTGCAAACATGGAGCCGACCATCACGCAAGATGCACCAGCAGCAATCGCTTTACAAATATCGCCAGAAAAACGAATACCGCCATCAGCAATCACAGGAATACCGTATTGATCAGCCACTTCAGCTGCATCAGAAATCGCCGTAATTTGAGGAACACCAACACCCGTTACAATACGCGTTGTACAGATTGAACCCGGGCCAATACCGACTTTGACCGCGCTTACGCCCGCGTCAATTAGAGCTTTAGCACCGGCACCCGTTGCAACATTACCGCCGATAATATCGAGATCAGGATAAGCGGCGCGCGTTTCACGAATACGGTTAAGTACACCTTCTGAATGGCCATGAGAAGAGTCAATCAGTAGAACATCCACTCCCGCTTCCACTAATGCTTTTACGCGCTCTTCATTGCCAGCACCGGCACCAACAGCCGCACCAACACGTAAACGCCCTTGTTCATCTTTACAAGCATTCGGTTTGCGTTCTGCTTTATGGAAATCTTTCGCGGTGATCATACCAGTCAGTTTGAATTCATCATTCACTACCAAGACTTTTTCAACACGCGCTTTGTGCATGCGCTCTTGTACATCCTGACGAGATGCGCCCTCTTTAACTGTGGCTAAGCGATCTTTTGGTGTCATGACTGCTTCAACTTTTTTTGTTAAATCAGTAACAAAGCGAATATCACGGCCGGTGATGATACCGACAAGCTCATTGTGATCGCTCACCACAGGGAAACCGGCAAAACCATGTTTCTCTGTCAAAGCAATCACATCTTGAATGGTTGCGTCAGGGCGAACTGTTACTGGCGCTGTGACTACACCCGCTTCAAAAATTTTGACAAGACGGACTTGTTCAGCCTGCTCTTCAATGGGCATATTTTTGTGGATAAAACCAATACCACCCTCTTGGGCAAGAGCGATCGCAAGGCGAGCCTCTGTCACTGTATCCATAGAAGCTGAGATCATCGGAATGTTCAGTGCGATATTTTTGGTCAGCTGAGTATGGAGATCGGCTGTGTTTGGGAGAACGGTGGAGTGTGCTGGTACGAGAAGAACATCATCGAATGTCAGCGCTTCTTTGGCAATTCTTAGCATTTGCAATATCTCACAATTAAGAGGAGTGAATAAAAGGTAAATCCAAGTTGTCTCAATTTGCCCTAATACACAATGAACAGGATAAATCGATTTGGATTTGATATTGCGGTCGGATTATACGCCCGAGGTAATCGCTTGACCACTCATTTTTTCATTTTTAATTTGCATTCCAACCCTTGATATGTATTATATTGCCGCTAATTTCCATACCCTCGTCTAGGGGATTAGCCTTGCCTTCTTTGACCAACGAAAACATCTACACTGTCTCTCGTCTCAATGCTGAAGTACGCCTGTTACTTGAAAATGAAATGGGCATTGTGTGGCTCGTTGGTGAAATATCGAACTTCTCCGCTCCGGTTTCTGGCCATTGGTATCTCTCACTCAAAGATTCTCGCGCGCAGGTAAAATGTGCGATGTTCAAAGGCAATAATCGCTTTGTGACCTTCAAACCTAAAAATGGCCAGCAGGTACTTGTTAAAGCGCGTCTTTCTCTTTATGAACCCAGAGGTGACTACCAAGTCATTATCGAGAGCATGCAACCCGAAGGGGATGGTCGTCTCCAGCAAGAGTTTGAAAAGCTGAAGATGCAGTTGGCCGCGGAAGGGCTGTTTGCACAATCCAATAAGCGCCCCTTGCCGGAAAATCCTCAATGCGTCGGAGTTATTACTTCAAAAACTGGCGCAGCCCTGTTTGATATTCTTGATGTGCTCAAGCGGCGCGATCCAAGCTTGCCCGTCATCATTTATCCTACACTGGTTCAAGGCGAACAAGCGGCCATTCAAATTGCTCAAGCAATTGGTAGAGCAAATGCGAGGCAAGAGTGTGACGTATTGATTGTGGGTCGCGGTGGCGGTTCTTTAGAGGACTTATGGTGTTTTAACCACGAGATCGTAGCGCGCACAATTGCCGCTAGTCAAATCCCAATTATCAGTGCCGTCGGGCATGAAATCGATGTGACGATTGCTGATTTTGTGGCTGACGTACGTGCCCCAACCCCCTCCGCTGCTGCAGAATTAGTCAGCCGAGACAACAGTAATAAGCGGCAAGCTTTCGCCTCATATCAGCACAAGCTACAAAGTGCGATGCGCTACTACACTAGTCAACAAGCGCATCATTTACGCGCTTTGGTTCACGCGCTAGAGAAACAGCACCCCACTTATCGCTTGCAGCGTCAAAGCCAGCAACTTGATGACACAGAAATGCGCCTACAGCGGGCGATACAGCGCTATATTTCGACTCAGCGCGAGCACATTGGCCAGCAATACCATCAACTTCAGTTGCATTCTCCCGTTCAAACCTTAGCGAAGCAGCAGCATCGACTAGCCAAAAGCGAGCAACGATTACTGGACGTAATGGAGAAAAAACTCCTGCGCACGGCACACCGTTTAACGCTAGCCGCAGAGAAGCTTGACGCAGTAAGCCCATTAGCGACACTAAAACGAGGCTATTCGATCACGCGAGATAGCTCAGGCAAAGTGATTCACCGCGCTCGTGATCTAAAAACCGGCGATCAATTGATCACGCGAGTGGCGGATGGCGAAGTTTTCTCTACCGTTAATTAATCACTTAATGTTGTGCTTGAAACTGAAATCGAATCTTAGATTTTGATTTGAGCTCATTGCATGAATTACAGAAAAAATTTGCCGCGCCACACGCCTGCAATTTCTCCAGCTCAGAATCACACTCAGGGCAAAAACCAATTTTGTTAAAGTGATGTTTGCACTGAGCACAATGGTAACGCCCATCCCACACCAGTGGATTTTGGCAACAAGGGCAAAGATTTTCCTGCATATTGATCCCATCTCTCTTTGTGTCTTTCACATAACATCTTTCACATAGTGTGATTTTGGTAGATGTTTTATATCGTTCGTTTTAATAGATAGCTCGTTTGTGTAGATAGTTCGTGCATATGATAGCCGACACTTCATCAAACGGCACGTATGGTCTCGGATTATCGAGAGTTCAGTTTTGATCTCTATCACAATACCTTTAGGCTCACCAGCCACCTCATACACATTAGGCTATGATCGATAAAAGATCTCAGCCTGATCGTTTGCTTTATCTGCTCCGTTCAGCGATCTACTCTCAAAAGAACATTTATATAACCACACACCGAAAGCATAAGTTACATATTCTGCATATGGATTTATAACGATATAAAGCTCCATTTGACAACTAAAAAATCAAATAAATCAGGATATGTGAAAATGATCTTTTGGCGAAATGTTCTACTCATTTTGTTTGATACTTATACAAAGCAGCAACGTTGCCATGCTCTGTTTTTCACTCAATCATTTTGGCACTGCACTTCATTTCCAGACCGCCACGTTAGTGAGACTCTATCGCCAATGATAAATTTTAGGCAAAAAAATACCCAAGTCTAAGCTTGGGTATTTCAGTTATGAGGAAGGCTACTTGCTGCGTCCTTTCATCATCGTCATTAAGCGTTTACGTTTACGCTCTTGAGATAAGGTCAGCTTATTCACTTTTCCTTCAAATGGGTTATCACTGCTTTGGAACTGGATACGAATAGGCGTACCCATGATTTCTAAAGACTTACGGTAATAGTTCATCAAATAACGTTTGTAAGAATCTGGTAGCTCATTCACCAAGTTACCGTGTACAACGATAATCGGCGGGTTATAACCACCTGCGTGAGCGTATTTAAGTTTTACGCGGCGGCTACGAACCATAGGCGGTTGGTGATCATCGGTTGCCATTTTAAGAATACGAGTCAATACCGATGTACCAACACGTGTTGTCGCCGATTTATACGCTTCTTGAACCGATTCAAATAGATGACCAACACCCGTACCATGCAATGCAGAGATAAAGTGGATACGAGCAAAATCGACAAAGCCTAAACGGCGATCGAGCTCTTTCTTGACACGTTCTTTGACGTCGTTATCGAGCCCATCCCACTTATTGACTGCAAGCACTATCGAACGTCCGGCGTTCAGTGCAAAACCTAGCAGGCTAAGATCTTGATCTGAGATATTCTCACGAGCGTCAATGACTAACAGAACAACGTTTGCATCTTCAACGGCTTTTAAGGTTTTGACGACCGAGAATTTTTCAACCGTTTCGTTAATGCGAGTACGACGACGCACGCCAGCAGTATCAATCAATACATACTCGCGCTCATCACGCATCATCGGGATGTAGATGGAGTCTCGCGTCGTTCCGGGCATGTCGTAAACCACAACACGCTCTTCACCGAGAATGCGGTTGGTGAGTGTCGATTTACCGACATTCGGACGGCCAATGATCGCCAGTTTTATCGGCTGATCTTGCAGACGTTTGTATTCAGCTTCGGCTTCTTCTTCGGTGTAATCTAACTTTTCTTCTTCAGCATCTTCAAAGTCGGTTAGATCTTCGATTTCGCCTTCAGCCTGCTCGAGCATTTCTTCAGCAAGTGGATTCAAAGCTCGGTCGATAAGGATCCCAACACCACGGCCATGAGCGGCAGCAATTTGGTACATTTGATCGACGCCCAATTGCCAAAACTCAGCACTTGCAGCATCAGCGTCAATGCCATCCACTTTATTCACGACTAAAATAGCGCGCTTTTCAATCTTACGCAGATGTTGGGCGATCACTTCATCAGCCGCCGTTAAACCAGCGCGGCCATCAACCATAAATAGCACAACATCAGCTTCATCAATCGCGGCCAATGACTGTTGAGCCATTTTCGTTTCTACACCCTCTTCACTACCATCAATACCGCCGGTATCGATAACAATGAAGTCGTGCTCACCCAATTTAGCTTGGCCATATTTACGGTCACGCGTTAAACCGGGGAAATCCGCCACCAACGCATCGCGAGTGCGAGTTAATCGGTTAAACAACGTAGATTTACCGACATTGGGACGCCCAACAAGAGCAACAACAGGAACCATACTAACCTCTACAATATTTTCTCTTATGTAGTTATAGGTAAACACTTGCTAGCAAGCATTAAATTTTTACCTATAACCACATCTATTTATTCAATAAAACGGCCCCTAACTGTTACCAGCCAGGAGCCGAATGTGAATTATATCACGATTTATTTTTTAATCGTCAGTTTCTTTACATTGCCATTACGGGTCATGCTGACATAACCATCATCGACAGCGAGAGGACTCACAGCAAAACCGCTCTTATCAACCAACTGTTGGGCAACGAATTCACCACTGCTGCGATCAATCCAATGTAGATACCCTTCACTGTCACCTAGCACAAGGTAGCCATTGATAATCGCTGGTGCAGTTAGCAAACGGTGTTCAAGCTGTTTGTTGCTCCAAAGTTCGGTACCGCTTCTTGTATCCACAGCCACCACATGATCTTTGTCGGTCACCACAAATAATCGGCCACCATCGCTAACCATGTCTGTTGCTGAAGAGTAATTCCGCTTCCAAGCTGGTTTGCCCGAACGCAGATCAATGGCGATCAACTGGCCATTAAAGCCAACCGCATACAGCATGCCGCCAATCACGATAGGTGAGGCATCAACATCGACTAGACGGTCAATTTCAGTGGCACCTTTAGGCATACCAATCGGTTGTTGCCAAATCAACTGACCACGCTCAACGATAGCGGCAGCAAGACGGCCACCTGAGGTTCCCCAAAAAACACCGCCCGATACCGCAACAGGTTTGCTATCGCCTCTCAACGTTAAATTAGGAACTTCAGTACTGATGGTCCATTTTTGCTCACCCGTCGCTTGGTCTAAACTCACCAAAGTGCCACGACTGGTATTAACAATGATCATGTTCGCATCTGCAGCCGGAGCTGCTAGCACTTCACCGTCGACTTTAACTTGCCATACAAGCTCACCCGTAGCTTCATTAAGCGCAGTGACTAAACCGTTTTCACTACCAATGTAAATTTGGCTATAGGCCGCCGCTATACCGCCGGATAAACGCATGGTGCCATCTTGTTCAAGATCGGTTTGCCACAGCTCTTTACCCGTTTTAGGGTTCAAGGCTTTCACCAAACCATCACGGCTAGCAATAAATACTTTGTCGTAAGCGTATTCTGGAGATAACTTTGAGAAGTAATGCCCTACGCCATCACCAATCGATGTGCTCCACTGAGTTGTGGGCGTAAATTCACTGGTTACCATTGGCACAGGAGCCATGATAATGGTGTCTTCTTCACTAGCACACCCTGCAAGTGCTCCAAGCACAACGGCAGAAACGAGCACTTTGTTGAACAACTTTTTCATCAACTTGTGCCCTTATTTGGCAAGATCGTCCAGTTTCATCTGTAGCGTTTGGCTTGCATCGTCAGCTTGTTGTGCTTCCGTGTATGCCGCATAAGCCGCGTCCGTGTCGCCTTTACGCAGTGAGATATCACCACGCAGTTCCGCAATGCGTCCCGCCCACCCTTTCTCTGTGATGGTCGTAAGATCAGCTAAGGCGGCATCAAACTGGCCTTGTTCCGCTTTAATACGGGCCACGCGATAGGTCGCTAACGGTAGAATAGCATCATCTTTGGTGTTTGCTTTTGCCCATTCAAGCTGCGCTAAAGCTTCATCAATTTGACCCGCTTCTACTTGAACTTTTGCAAGTTGTAGTGCGGCTAAGACGGCATATTCTGTGCCTTTATTGCTATCAATAAAGCTCTGAACAACCATTTCAGCTTCTGCGCCTTTTGCGGCTAATTGAGTTACCGCTTTGCTATAACTTTCAGAAGCGGCTTCTTGCGCAGCAACAACGCTATCTTGGTAGTAACGCCAACCAAACAAGCCACCAAGGCCAATTACAGCACCAAAGATCACGGCTTTACCGTTCTCTTTCCACCAATCTTTTATCGCTTCAACTTGTTGTTCTTCAGTATCGTAGAGTTCCACTTCCTGTCCTCTTTAATAGATGTCTCAAATGCGCTTGCTTACACAAGATGCGTCAGTTTGCTCGCGACTTCAGTTTGAGAAATCGTAATTTGTTCACCACCGATAAGATCTTTGAGAACTACTGTGCTTTCTGCGACTTCATCTTCGCCTAATACCAAAGCCACCGCAGCGCCCACTTTATCAGCACGTTTAAATTGTTTTTTGAAGTTACCACCACCAAAATGGTTCATAACACGCAGCCCCGGAACCTGTTCACGCAACTGCTCAGCAAGTTTCATTGCTGCCATCATAGTGCCTTCACCCGCACTGACCATGTACACATCGACACTGCGACGCACGTCGGTCAGTTCCAGTGTTTCCATCATCAGCACTAAGCGCTCTAACCCCATGGCAAAACCCACTGCTGGTGTCGCTTTGCCACCCAGTTGTTCTACCAAGCCATCATAACGTCCACCGCCACAAACCGTACCCTGAGCACCTAAGCTTTCAGTGATCCACTCAAATACGGTGCGGTTGTAGTAGTCTAGGCCGCGCACCAAGCGCTCGTTAACTTGGTATTCGATACCCGCAGCAGTAAGAAGTTCACATAAGCCTGCAAAATGTTGCTTCGATTCTTCATCTAGATACTCAGACAATTTGGGTGCGTCACCTAAAATCGCTTGAATATCTGGATTTTTAGTATCGAGTACACGCAGTGGGTTGGTGTACATGCGACGTTTGGCATCTTCATCCAACACCTCTTGATGCTGCTCTAAATAGTCAATCAAAGCGGTGCGGTAATTGGCACGCGCTTCAAGAGAACCAATTGAGTTCAGTTCCAAACGAACATGTTTGTCGATGCCCAATTCACGCCACAAACGCGCGGTCATCATAATCAGCTCGGCATCAACATCAGGACCATCCAGGCCAAACACTTCAACCCCACATTGGTGGAATTGACGGTAGCGCCCTTTTTGCGGACGTTCATGACGGAACATCGGCCCCATGTACCATAAACGTTGCTCTTGGTTGTAGAGCAAACCATTTTCGATACCAGAACGGACACAACCTGCGGTACCCTCTGGGCGAAGCGATAAACTGTCACCATTGCGATCTTCAAAAGAATACATCTCTTTTTCAACCACATCGGTCACTTCACCGATCGCACGGCTAAATAGATGTGTCATCTCAACGATAGGCATACGTACTTCATTGTAGCCATATGCACTAATCACGTTTTTCACTGTGCCTTCCACTTTTTGCCAAAGTGGAGACTGAGTTGGGAGGCAGTCGTTCATGCCTCGAATTGCTTGAATTGTTTTTGCCACAATACTTACCGTAAGGTCGTTGAGATTAATTTTGTTCGATTTGAGTCACGTTGATTCGGTTCTTCTCATCGAGAATAGAGGCCTTCGCGCGAATTTTCGCTTCGAGTTGGCTGACCAGATCATCGTTATCAAAACGCTCTTTCTGGCGGACGCCGTCTTCGTAGAATGCACTTTTCTTGTTGCTGCCAGCCAAACCAAGATGAGAAGCTTCAGCTTCACCTGGGCCATTAACCACGCAACCGATGATCGAGACATCCATAGGTGTCAAAATATCTTCCAAACGTTGCTCTAACGCATTGACTGTGGCGATCACATCAAACTCTTGACGTGAACAGCTTGGACAAGCGATGAAGTTAATGCCTCGTGAGCGAATACGCAGCGATTTAAGAATATCAAAGCCGACTTTGATCTCTTCGATCGGATCCGCAGCCAGTGAAATACGCAGCGTATCGCCGATGCCTTCGGCAAGCAGCATACCTAAGCCCACAGCCGATTTAACTGCACCGGCTCTTGCGCCTCCTGCTTCCGTAATACCAAGATGCAGAGGTTGGGCAATCTGTTTAGCCAGTAAACGGTAGGAATCAACGGCGAGAAAAACATCCGATGCTTTAACGCTGACTTTGAATTGATCAAAGTTGAGTCTTTCAAGAATATCGACATGACGCATCGCTGACTCGACTAAAGCGGCCGGTGTTGGCTCACCATATTTCATTTGGATCTCTTTTTCGAGCGACCCACCATTCACGCCAATCCGAATGGGTATGTTCTTGTCACGTGCGCAATCGACCACGGCGCGAATACGTTCTTCGTTGCCAATGTTACCAGGGTTGATACGCAAGCAATCAACGCCATATTCGGCGACTTTCAACGCAATGCGGTAATCAAAATGGATGTCAGCCACCAGCGGGATGGATACTTGCTGCTTGATCAACTTGAACGCTTCTGCCGCGTCCATTGTCGGTACAGAAACCCGTACAATATCAGCCCCGACTTTTTCTAACGCTTTAATTTGAGCGACCGTTGCCGCAACATCGGTAGTGCGCGTGTTGGTCATAGATTGAACAGCAATAGGAGCACCATCACCGATGGGCACATTACCGACATAAATACGCGTCGATGAACGACGCTTAATTGGAGATTCGTGTTGCATAGTATTTTCTAAGGTAAGGTGAATCGAGCGACTTTACCGGAAGTATACCCAGAAAGGTCTACAGGTTCACTTGCAAATGTCATTGAAACGCTTTCAGGCGCGCCAAGAATGATTTGAAACGGAGCTTCACCTTCCAAAGTTACGGTTTGCCCTGATTTTTTAATCCCAGTGGAAAGGGTTTTACCTGCTGCATCTTTCACCTGAATCCAACAATCTGCGCTGAATGTGAGTGTTAGAGGAGCGTATGGATTCGTTGCATCCTGCGGTGGCGTCTTATCCAATACAGGATCGTCGCTAGCACTCAGGTCGGCTTCGGCGGTATCATCTTCAGGTGAAGGGATAAGTTCTGCAGCCTGAGTGTTGATTTCTACTGGGATATCTACCGCTTCTGCTTCTACTTGAGATTCGTCAACCGTAGGTACTAATTCAGGAACGGTCGTGAAATCCTCATCTCGCAAACGCTCAACGGATGTCGACGTGATTGATGGTGAACTCTCAACCACAACATTCTCTTGTTCTTGGTTTTGCCACCACCATAATGAGGAAATACCAATAATGATGGCAAAAATACCCCACGTCAGCGTCATAATACGGCTATCGTGTTTCTCTCGCTTGGTTTTCTTTGAAAAACTTTGCATCGGTTGTTCAGCGACAACCGTAGGATAGCAATCATCAAAGGAAGCTAAAATAACTGACTCTTTGATCCCGACGGCCTTCGCATAGGAACGTAAATAACCGCGAGTAAACGTCGCCACTTGGTCCGAGGCGAAGTTATTCTCTTCTAAACTCTGAATGATAGAGAGACGTAACCGCAACCTATCGGCAACTTGCTTTTGCGTTAATCCCAACGCTTCACGCTTTGCCTTTAATAAAGTACCGGGTTGCACCGTGTCTGTTTTTACATCTGCAATAATCTGTTCTTGTTCAGTAGTCATCCGTTTTGTACATCTCATTATGTTATGGCTCGAATGGCACCGTCATCACTTTTATTGTTATTAGTTCGTAGTAATAAAATGGTGCATTCCAACACGGTGAAAAATTTGCATTCATTGATGCAGGCGACAGTTCAAATTTAACATTACGTCAGTTAGCAATTCTAATGGATATTTGACGTTAAACAACATGGCTTTAGGAAAGAAATTACAGCTAGGTCAATATTTTTCATAAAATTGACGTCAAAATCGCGGAAAATTATTTCAAATGGTAAAAATGCACAAAGCCAGAGGAATCTCTGGCTTTGCTTTATCATCCGATTTAGACCGATTTGACAGGAATGACATCGCCACCCATTTGTTTCATTTTGGTCCGTTTGGTTCTATCAATCACATCACCTACTAGCTGCCCACAAGCGGCATCAATATCATCACCACGAGTTTTACGCACCGTCACTGTGTGTTCATACTGCATCAGTGTTTTTTGAAAACGGTCAATACGTGAATTACTCGGTTTTTTATAAGGTGAACCGGGATAAGGGTTAAATGGGATCAGGTTAATTTTGCACGGCGTGCCTTTCATCAACTTAGCCAATTCGTGCGCGTGGTCCATATCGTCATTGACGTGATCCAGCAACACATATTCCACCGTAACCTTGCCACGGTTTGCATTTGAAGTGGCGATATAACGACGCACTGAGGCTAAGAAATCTTGAATATCCCAGCGATCATTGATCGGCATAATTTCGCTGCGTAATTTGTCATTGGGTGCATGCAATGAAATCGCTAATGCAACATCGATTTGCCCTGTCATTTGATCAAGACCAGAAACCACGCCCGAAGTCGACACGGTGACACGACGTTTTGACAAGCCAAAACCTAAATCATCCAGCATGATCTCTAACGCTGGGATCAAGTTTTTCATGTTGAGCAAAGGCTCGCCCATCCCCATCATGACTACGTTAGTAATCGGACGACGACCCGTCTCTTTCTCAAGGCCAATTTCTCTCGCTGCGCGCCAAACTTGCCCGATAATTTCAGACACTTTGAGGTTACGGTTAAAACCTTGCTGAGCCGTTGAACAGAATTTGCATTCCAGAGCACAGCCAACTTGGGAAGAGACGCACAAAGTCGCTCGGTCTTCCTCTGGGATGTAAACCGTTTCAACATCTTGATCTCCTACACGCATCGCCCACTTAATCGTACCATCAGACGAATGTTGTGCTTGTGAAACGATCGGCGCGCGAATTTCACAGCGTTGTTGCAGTTGCTCACGCAGTTTCTTGTTGATATTGGTCATTTGTTCGAAGTCATCACAACCAAAATGGTAGATCCACTTCATGACCTGATCAGCGCGGAACGCTTTTTCACTGAGCTCTTCAGCAAAAAATTTACGCAGACCTTGGCGATCAAAATCAAGCAGATTGACTTTTTCAATAGTCATGTGGCCTCTCAACGACGGAAACAATAAATAAGGGCGCGAATTGTACAGCCTTTATGCAGTAACAACAAGGGTTGTACAACCCTTCAATTACTAAGTCATTCAATGCTTGGCGGATTGTTTTTACTCTACAGTTCCCAATCATACGAGTATAAAAAAGCCTCACAACGTGAGGCCTTAATCGAAAGAATTTGGGATAGAAAACGCCAAGATTAACGAGAGAAAATCTCTGATTCAGGGAAGAAAAAAGCGATTTCACGTGCCGCCGATTCAGGACTATCACTGCCATGAACTGAGTTATGGCGCATGCTTAATGCGTAATCAGCACGAATGGTTCCACATGCCGCTTCTTCTGGGTTAGTTTTACCCATTAATTCGCGGTAACGAGCAATAGCATCTTCACCTTCAAGCACTTGAGCCATGATAGGCCCAGAGGTCATAAATTCTTTTAGTGCTGGAAAAAACGCTTTGCCTTCATGCTCAGCATAAAAGCCGCTCGCTTGCTCTTCGTTCAAATGTACCATTTTCGCAGCGATAATACGCAAACCTGATTTTTCGATACGGTGATAGATTTCACCAATCAAGTTACGTTCTACCGCATCGGGTTTAATGATAGAAAATGTTCTTTCTAGAGCCATAAGGTTATCCTTTTTCTTTTGTTTTTTTAGTTATAGTGAACCGCCCAAAACAGAGAGTTGAGCGGTTTTTCATTATTGAGCTTGGTCGGTCAAAATGCGTGCTAATGTACGCACCCCCATCGCCGTTGCACCTGCGGCCCATTTATCGCTTGCTGATTTGCGGTAAGTACCAGCGCAATCAAAGTGCAGCCACCCTTTTTTGTAATCTTCAACAAAGTAAGAGAGGAAGGCCGCTGCGGTACTTGCTCCCGGTGAATAATCACCTGAGCTGATGTTAGAGAGATCCGCAAAGCTTGAAGGTAACATAGAGCGATGAAACTCAGCCAAAGGCAGAGGCCATAAGCCTTCTTTCTCTTGGTGAGCTGCCACCAATGCCTGCTGTGATAAGCTCTCATCAAAGCTGAGTAGTGCATGGTAATCATTGCCGAGTGCATTTTTAGCGGCACCCGTTAATGTCGCGCAATCAATAATAAGCTGCGGTTTTTGCTCGTTGGCATAAATCAAGCCATCGGCCAATACTAGGCGGCCTTCTGCATCGGTATTCATTATTTCAACTGTGGTGCCGTTTTTATAAGTGATGATATCACCCAGTTTCAAGGCGCGTCCGGAAACCATATTTTCTGCACAACACAAAATGAGTTTCACACGTTTATTAAAACCACGCATGATAGCCAAACCAAGGCCACCGGTAATCGTTGCAGCGCCCCCCATATCTGCTTTCATCGCCGACATAAAGTTGGACGTTTTTAAACTGTAACCACCAGAATCAAAAGTAATGCCTTTGCCAATTAAGCAAGCAAAAACAGGAGCATTTTCTTTTCCTGTCGGATTGTAATCGAGTTGCAGCATGGCTGACGTACGCTCGGAGCCACGCCCTACCGCATAAATACCTTCCCAACCTTCGGTGAGTAGATCTTTATCTTTGACAATGCGGTAGCTGACATGCTCAGGCGCTAGCGATTTGATGAACTCAGCCGCCATGGTCGCTAACTGACGCGGAGCGACTTCTTCGGCGCTTTTATTGATGATATCGCGCGTCCATTCCGTCGCTTTAATACGATATTCTAACTCGGCTTGATCTGACTCACTCAGCGGTTGCCATTCTAGTGTGTTGAGTTTTTTCGCTTCACGATAACCTTGGTAGAAAGCCCAAATATTTTCTAAGTGCCAACCGTCACCTTGTAGGCTGATAGCTCTGATAGCTTGCCCATCAAGCTTACGCGCGGCACGTTGAACCGCGCTGAGTTCATACTCACTCTCAATAGCATGAATTGTGGCACCATTTTCTGAAAACGAAACAATCGCCTTTTCTCCCCACTGAGGCTGGGCAGCTTGTTGGCTGATAAATACGGACATCTTTGTAGACATGGTTTCTCCTTGCCTGAATATGGCCTCACCTGTGCCATTACGATTAAATAACCAAGGGATGTTAGCATTTTGTAGGGTCAAAATGTCAACTTGATAAAAAAACGGACCATTCGGTCCGCTCTTTTTAGTTAAAATTGTTAACTCTGTGATGTTTTACTGAATAACCATCATGTTAGCAATAGTCTTAGTCGATCTCTTCCATCCAACATAGAATAATCGCTTCGAGAATTTTTTCGTTGGAACGGTTTGGCTCATCATCAAACTCTTCCAGTTCCATCACCCACTGGTGTAGATCCGTAAAACGTACATTTTTAGGATCTACGTCTGGGTATTGCTCACAAAGCTCGATCGCAATGTCACGAGAATCGGTCCATTTCATTTTGCTTTCCTTTTACAAACAGTCAACGGGCGTTAATACGCTCAATAGGATTAATGATCTTCAGAAGCCAGATTGAGTGTGTACTTTGGAATTTCAACCACTAAATCTTCGTTAGCGACTCTAGCTTGGCAGCCAAGGCGAGATTCAGGTTCAAGACCCCACGCTTTATCAAGCATGTCATCTTCCAACTCATCACTCTCATCAAGTGAGTCAAACCCTTCGCGAACGATAATATGGCAAGTCGTGCATGCGCAGGATTTTTCACACGCATGTTCAATAGCGATACCATTTTTCAGCGCCACATCCAGTACGGTTTCTCCTGCTTGCGCTTCCAGAACGGCACCTTCAGGACAAAGCTCTTGGTGAGGTAACACAATAATCTTAGGCATAATTTTTCTCTTTAAATATCATCTACCGACTGACCAGCAAGTGCACTACGAATGGATTTATCCATACGGCGTGAAGCAAAATCTTGGCTGGCTTTGTCTGTCTCTTTAATTCCTTGCTCGATGGCATCGGCGCTATCACCATTACGCAGCACAATTAAATCTTCTATTGCATTCAGAAGGATCTGCTTTTCTGACTCAGATAACAATTCATCACCATCGGCCTGTAAGGCTGAGATCAAACCTTCGATAACGCGATCGGCTTCTACACGTTGCTCTGCCAGAGCGCGAGTCTGCATATCTTGTTTGGCAAACGTCATCGAATCTCGCAGCATATTTGCTACTTCATTATCACTCAGTCCATACGAAGGCTTAACTTGAATTTCCGCCTGAACTCCCGTACTTTTTTCCATCGCTGTCACGGAGAGTAAGCCATCTGCATCAACTTGATAAGTTACGCGGATATGCGCGGCACCCGCCGTCATTGGTGGAATACCTTTTAGTGAAAAACGAGCCAATGAGCGGCAATCGTCTACCATCTCACGTTCGCCCTGCACCGTATGGATGCTCATGGCTGTTTGACCATCTTTGAAGGTGGTGAATTCTTGAGCTTTCGCAACAGGAATGGTGGTGTTACGTGGGATGATTTTTTCCACTAAGCCACCCATGGTTTCAATACCCAGCGACAGGGGAATTACATCCAGCAGTAACATTTCTGAATCGGGTTTATTACCCACCAAAATGTCGGCTTGAATTGCTGCACCAATCGCGACAACTTCATCAGGGTTGATGCTAGTTAGTGGTGTGCGACCAAAAAACTCACCGACTAAATCTCGAACCAGTGGCGTACGAGTTGAACCGCCGACCATCACCACTTCCAACACTTCATCTGCAGTAATCTCGGCATCTTTGAGTGCTCGACGACACGATAGTAAGGTTTTCTTTACTAGTGGCGTGATGAGTTGGTTAAACTCATCGCGAGTTAAACGCCCTTGCCAACCCAGCACAGAAACCTCGACACTCTCGGTATCAGATAAGGCAATTTTCGCTTCGGTGGCCGCATCAAGCAATGCTCGTTGCTGCTCAGCAGTGAGCGGTTCAGCTAAGCTGATTTGGCTCAAAAAATGGTCAGCAATCAAATGGTCAAAATCATCACCACCGAGCGCGGAATCGCCACCAGTCGCGAGTACCTCAAACACGCCTTTCGACAGACGTAAGATAGAGATATCAAACGTACCGCCACCTAAATCATAAACCGCAATCACACCTTCCTGCGCTGAGTCTAAGCCATAGGCAATCGCTGCAGCGGTAGGTTCATTGAGTAAACGCAGTACGTGCAAGCCGGCAAGTTGAGCGGCATCTTTGGTGCCCACGCGTTGCGCATCATCAAAATAAGCAGGTACGGTAATCACCACACCCGCTAATTCACCACCTAACGACGCTTCGGCACGCTGAGCAAGAGATTGAAGAATATCGGCGGAAACTTGAATCGGGTTCTTATCACCTTGCGCCGTTTGCAAAATAGGCAAACCGTTGTCACTGGCTTTGAAGCGATAAGGCAATGTGGGATAACGCGCCTGAATGTCAGCCAGTGAACGGCCGATCAAACGCTTCACAGAAATGATGGTATTGGCAGGATCAACTTGCGCGTGTGCTCTGGCATCAAAGCCTACGCAACGCTCTTGAGCCGAATAGTGGACCACCGAAGGGAGGATCGAGCGTCCTTGTTCATCAGCAAGCGTCGTCGCATTACCGCTTCGAACCGATGCGACTAATGAGTTGGTTGTCCCCAAGTCGATACCCGCTGCGAGTTTATGCTGATGCGGCGCAGAGCTTTGACCGGGTTCTGCAATTTGAAGTAATGCCATGGGTTGGTCCTTATTATCGAACTAGCCGAGTAACTGTTCTTCGACTCTTTCTATTTCATTTTTGAGCTTGGCAATAAATTTAAGCTTGCGAACCGTATCAGCCGCAAGGTTCCATTGAGCCTGATTAAGTTGTTGCTCAACCAAGGTAAGATGCTGTTTATACATCTTGCTAACTCTGTTTTCAAAATCGAATAACGCACTTTCAACATCAGACTGTGAGGCGATGGCTTCAAGCTCTTCTCGCAGCTCCATCTGCTCCATTAAAAACAGCGGATCTTGCATGGTTTGATGTTCTGCGCGTAACTCTATGCCTTGTTCAAGCAATAAGTATTCTGCGCGACTGATCGGTGATTTTAATGTTTGATAAGCATCATTAATTTGTGAGGCGTTTTGCACAGCAAGCAGGCGATCTCGCTCAGACGCAGTGGCAAAATTGTCGGGATGAAACCGTTTTTGCAGCGCACGAAACTGAGAAGAAAGAAGGCTACCATCCAGTGCAAACTGACTTGGTAGCCCAAATAATTCAAAATAGTTCATTAACACATTGCTCCTAGTGCTCGACACTAGGCTCAAGTGAGCCTAGTCACGCCGAAAGCCAATCCGTTACACGTTGAAGCTTTCACCACAACCACATTCGCTTTTTGCATTCGGGTTGTTGAACTCAAAACCTTCGTTTAGCCCTTCTTTGACATAGTCAAGCTGTGTGCCATCAAGGTAGACGAGGCTTTTCGAATCGATAATCACTTTGACACCATGATCTTCAAACACTTCGTCTTCTTCGTTAACGTCATCAACGAATTCAAGCACGTAAGCCATACCCGAGCAGCCTGTTGTTTTCACTCCAAGACGTAAACCTACGCCTTTGCCTCGGTTATCTAGGAATGCTCGAACGCGATGCGCTGCTGTTTCAGTTAAGGTAATGGCCATACTACAACCTTAGATTCTTAGTTTGAACTTATGGGAGTGAACCATCATTCACTCCCTTAATATTATTGTTGGTGTTTCTTTTTATAATCGGCAACGGCAGCTTTGATCGCATCTTCCGCCAAAATCGAACAGTGAACTTTCACTGGTGGAAGCTCTAGCTCTTCCGCGATTTCAGAGTTCTTAATGGCTGCCGCTTCGTCAATGCTCTTGCCTTTGACCCATTCAGTAACCAGTGAGCTCGAAGCAATCGCGCTACCACAACCGTAGGTTTTAAATTTTGCATCTTCAATTATGCCTTCTGGCGTCACTTTAATTTGTAGCTTCATTACATCGCCACAAGCTGGAGCGCCAACCATACCACTACCAATGGTTGGATCTTCTTTATCAAAAGAGCCAACATTACGTGGGTTTTCATAGTGATCAATTACTTTTTCGCTGTATGCCATGATAGTTACCTCTAATCCTCTATTTCCTTGGGAATAAACCAGTGCCTTTTAAAGGACTAGTGATGTGCCCATTCAACGGTGTTTAAATCCACACCCTCTTGATACATATCCCATAGAGGAGACATGTCACGTAATTTGCTTACGGCTACGCGGATTTGTTCAACGGCGTAGTCCACTTCTTCTTCGGTCGTAAAACGGCCAAATGAGAAACGAATCGAGCTGTGCGCCATTTCATCGTTCAAACCAAGCGCACGCAGTACATATGACGGCTCTAAGCTGGCCGACGTACAAGCACTACCTGATGATACTGCTAAGTCTTTCAAAGACATCAGCAGCGATTCGCCTTCAACAAAGGCAAAACTAATATTCAGGTTGTGCGGAACACGCTGATCTAAATCGCCATTCACACTCACGGCTTCCATGTCTTGTACACCAGCGAGTAGACGATCACGCAATGCTTTTGCGTGGTCAAAATCTTTTTGCATGTCTTGCTTAGCAATGCGGAATGCTTCACCCATACCTACGATTTGGTGCGTTGGTAATGTGCCTGAACGGAAACCACGTTCATGGCCGCCACCGTGCATTTGCGCTTCAAGACGGATACGAGGTTTACGGCGAACATATAATGCGCCAATCCCTTTAGGTCCATACGCTTTATGCGCAGAAAGGGAGATAAGATCCACTTTCATTTCTTGCACATCAAGGGGAATTTTACCGGCAGATTGCGCTGCATCTACGTGGAAAATTATCTTGCGTTCACGGCAAAGCTCACCGATCGCCATGATGTCCTGAATTACGCCAATTTCGTTGTTCACGTGCATGATCGACACCAAAATTGTGTCATCACGCATTGCCGCTTCTAATTTTTTTAGATCAATCAAGCCATTTGATTCTGGCTCAAGATAGGTCACTTCATAACCTTCACGCTCAAGCTGACGACATGGATCAAGCACCGCTTTATGCTCGGTTTTACAGGTAATGATATGCTTACCTTGCTTGGCATAGAAATGCGCCACACCTTTGATCGCGAGGTTGTCTGACTCTGTCGCACCGGATGTGAATACGATTTCGCGAGGATCAGCATTAAGCAGTTCAGCAATTTGCTCACGCGCAGTGTCTACGGCTTCTTCTGCCTGCCAGCCATAACGGTGCGATCGCGATGCTGGATTACCAAAAACACCATCCATCGTCATGTACTGAACCATCTTTTCAGCCACGCGAGGGTCAACTGGACAGGTAGCTGAATAGTCAAAATAAATAGGCAGTTTCATTTTCTACTCCAATGTAAACATTGCCGCTATGAGCGGGCATTAAGACCTACGGGCACCGAGCCGATAATCACGGTATTGGTATTTTTATTGGTTAACCCGTGGTTCACCGTCAGGCCCAAGCCTTGGCGGTCAGAAATTTCTAGTACTTCATTATCAATCATTAACTCGCCAAGAGTAATGTTGTTCAGAAAGTCACTAATGCGAGAGCTAAGATCTCGCCATAACGTATGTGTTAAGCAGCGAGTGCCACCTTGGCAGTCGGCTCTTCCATTACATTTTGTTGCATCAACTGATTCATCAACAGCGGCAATCACAGTACCAATCGAAATTGAGCAGGCATCTGCACCTAAGCGGTATCCACCACCTGGACCACGCACACTAGCAACTAGCCCCGCTTTACGCAGTTTAGAAAACAGCTGCTCAAGGTAAGAGAGCGAAATGCCTTGCCGTTCGGAAATATCCGCCAGTGGCACTGGGGTTTGTTGCGAATGCAGAGCCACATCTAACATGGCTGTAACCGCATATCTTCCTTTAGATGTAAGTCTCATATCACCGTATCCACATTGATTATGTGGTTGGAATTTTTCCATACCTGACTAAATAGGTCAAGTATTTATTTGACTAATTTAGTCAAGTATTTAACCATATTATTAATATGGATAATTATTGATTGCTGCGATGCTTCTCAATTGAGGTCAACACACCACGTAATATATTGATTTCTTGAGACTCTGGGCGCGAACGAGAAAATAGCCGACGGAGTTTATTCATGATCTGTCCCGGCTGTTCCTTTGAAATAAACTGTGTCTGTATCATTACCTTTTCAAGATGCTGATAGAACATTTCTAATTCGTGATGCAGAGGATACGCTTCTTCTGGCTGGGCTTGATAACCTTTTTTTTCATTATTTAGATAGGCAACACGCACCTCATAACTCAATGTTTGTACGGCCATAGCAAGGTTTAACGAACTGTATTCAGGATTAGCCGGAATGCACACATGAAAATGGCATTTTTGCAGTTCATCGTTGGTCAGCCCGGTTTTTTCTCGGCCAAATACTAAAGCAACCGGGTATTGCTGCCCTTCTTGCGCCAATTTTTCCCCACATTCACGTGGTTCAAGCATTGGCCATTCTAAAGTTCGTGAGCGTGCACTTGACCCAACCACCAGGCCACAATCTGCGACAGCCTGCTCTAGCGTATCCACGACCTCCGCATTTAACGCAATGTCGCTTGCTCCAGCAGCTAGAGCGATCGCTTGAGCGTCTACCTCGCATTGAGGCGAAACCAAAATCATTTTACTTAGGCCCATGACCTTCATCGCTCGGGCAGCAGAACCAATATTTCCTGAATGAGATGTCCCTACTAAAATGATTTTTACATTGTCTAGCATTACGTTGTACGCCACTCTATTTTAAACGACAGAATACTAACATAAACCTGACTAAAATGGTCAGGTCCTTTAGCTACACATGAACAACCGAGCAAAAAATAGCCACTTCCTTTTTAATAAAACTTTGTTATACTGCTGCCCGCTTTTTCGTTCTTTAACATCCGTTGGGAAAACTGTATGCATCCAATGCTAAACATTGCTATTCGCGCTGCGCGAAAAGCTGGTAACCATATTGCTAAATCACTAGAAAATACTGAGAAAATCGAAACAACTCAGAAAGGGACTAATGACTTTGTTACTAACGTAGACAAAGAAGCAGAAACTATGATCATCGATACAATCAAAAGTTCTTACCCAGAACACAGTATCGTTGCTGAAGAAAACGGGCTTATCGACGGTAAAGATAAGGACGTTCAATGGATCATCGACCCACTGGATGGCACAACAAACTTCGTCAAAGGTTTACCCCACTTCGCCGTTTCCATCGCGGTTCGCATTAAAGGCAAAACAGAAGTTGCTTGTGTTTATGACCCAATGCGCAATGAGCTGTTTACCGCTCAACGTGGTGCTGGTGCGCAATTAAACAACTCACGCCTTCGTGTTAAACAGTTAAAAGATCTTCAAGGCACTATTCTCGCTACTGGTTTCCCATACAAACAAAAGCAACATGCCGAATCTTTCATGAAAATCATGTCTGCACTGTTTGTTGAATGTGCTGATTTCCGTCGTACTGGTTCTCCTGCGCTTGATTTATGTTACCTAGCTTCAAACCGTGTCGATGGTTACTTTGAACTGGGTTTAAGACCTTGGAATTTAGCCGCTGGCGAGCTGATCGCTCGTGAAGCAGGCGTTATTCTTACCGATTTCTCTGGCGGTACTGAATACATGAAATCGGGCAATATTGTAGGTTCAAGTGCCCGTGGTGTTAAAGCGATTCTGAAACACATTCGTGATAACGGTAACAGCGCTATTCTTAAATAGGTTGCACTAAATACCATCAACACCGTCAAAATTGATTCAAGCCTCGTATAGCAATATACGAGGCTTTTTTAGTTTCGCTTTATACTTTGCTACTTAGAGTGACCGCGGTGTGGGATGGGGTAGAAAAAAGCCGCAGAATATTCTGCGGCTTTGGCTATTTAAGAAACTTTCAGGCTGCTAAGGAAGTTCGTCGAACTCCGCACCCTCTTTTTCCACTTGAGGTGGAAGTAGGTGCTCACGGGTAATTCCTAATTTCAATGCCAACGCTGATGCAACATAGATAGATGAATAAGTACCCACGGTGATACCGAGCAGTAAAGCGGTGGCAAAACCATGTATGTTCGCACCACCTTGCACAAAGAGTGCGATCACCACCAGCAAGGTGGTTCCCGATGTAATCAAAGTCCGGCTCAAGGTTTGGGTAATTGAGCTGTTCATGATCTCGGCTGAATCACCTTTACGCAATTTACGGAAGTTTTCACGGATGCGGTCAAATACCACAATCGTATCGTTGAGCGAGTAACCGACAACGGTCAGCAAAGCGGCAACAATCGTTAAATCAACCTCAATTTGCATGATAGAGAAGATGCCAAGCGTGATGATCACATCGTGTGCCAGTGACATCACCGCGCCCGCAGCGAGCCGCCATTCAAAACGAACGGAGACATAAAGCAAAATACAGATGAGCGAAGCCAAAATCGCTAAGCCTCCGGCTTCAGCTAATTCATCGCCCACATTCGGGCCAACGAACTCAATGCGACGCATCTCGACACTTTTTCCTGTCCCCTCTTTAATAGCAGAAAGAATTTGATTGCCTAACGTCTCGCCAACCATGTCAGCACGTGGACGAAGACGAACCATCACTTCGCGCGCGGAACCGAAATTCTGCACCGTCGCATCGCCAAACCCTTTCGCTTCCAAAGCACTGCGGATATCTTCAAGATTAGCTGGGTGTTCAAACCCAACTTCAATCAAAGTACCGCCGGTGAAGTCCAGTCCCCAGTTCAACCACTTGGTTGATAAAGTGAAAATAGACGCACCAATCATTAAAAGAGAGAATAAAAACGCAAATTTAGACCAACGCATAAAGTCGATCGTTTTATCTGCTTTTAGAATCTGAAACATAGTAATTCCTAGCCTTAGATCGACAATTTTTTAATGCGTTTACCACCATATAACAGGTTCACAATACAGCGAGTCCCGATAATAGCGGTAAACATTGAGGTTAAAATACCGATAGAAAGTGTGACGGCAAACCCTTTGATGGCTCCAGTACCCACAGCAAATAGAATGATTGCCGTGATCAACGTAGTGATGTTGGCATCAGCAATGGTACTGAACGCGTTAGCATAGCCTTGATGGATAGCTTGTTGTGGGTTTCGTCCATCACGGAGCTCTTCACGAATACGCTCGAAGATCAGAACGTTAGCATCCACGGCCATACCGACCGTCAATACGATGCCCGCAATACCCGGCAAGGTCATTGTCGCCCCTGGGATCATCGACATCACACCAATAATGAGCACAAGGTTCGCCATCAATGCAATATTGGCAATCAAGCCAAAACCACGGTAGTAAAGCAGCGTAAAGAGCATCACCGCAACCATACCCCAGATGCAGGCTTGAATGCCCATATCGATATTTTGCTGCCCCATTGATGGACCAATGGTACGCTCTTCAACAATAGAGATTGGCGCAATTAACGCACCTGCACGCAGTAAAAGTGCAAGGTTTTGAGCTTCTGCAGCAGAGTCAATTCCCGTGATACGGAAGTTACGCCCAAGAGCCGACTGAATCGTTGCTTGGTTGATCACTTCTTCATGCTTATCCAGAATCACTTTGCCATCAGGTGTCCGACGGCCGCTGTCTTTGTACTCTGCAAATACCGTTGCCATAAGCTTGCCAATGTTCTTTTTAGAGAACGCCGACATCTTATTTCCGCCTTCGCTATCTAACGAAATGTTCACTTGCGGGCGACCATATTCATCCATGCTAGAGCTGGCATCCGTGATACTTTGACCACCTAGAATTACGCGTTTTTTCAAGACAACCGGGCGACCATTACGATCAGATTTGATTTCACTCCCAGCAGGAGCGCGACCAGAAGCCGCGGCGGCTAAATCAGCCTTGTCATCAACTTCACGAAACTCAAGAGTCGCGGTTGCACCAAGAATTTCTTTAGCACGAGCGGTATCTTGAACCCCCGGTAATTCAACCACAATGCGGCTGGCACCTTGACGCTGCACTAAGGGTTCAGCGACCCCTAATTCGTTAACACGGTTACGCAAAATCGTGATGTTCTGCTCAACGGCGTAATTTCGAACTTCCTGCAAACGCTGCTCAGTAAATTGAGCAATCAGCGCAAAGCGACCGTCAGCCTTAGACGTAGTAAAAGTCATATCAGGATGTTTCGACGTTAATGCTTGCTGTGCTTGCTCTAATTGCTCATCGTCACGCAAAGTGACTTCCACTCGGTCGTTGCCCACTGAGCGAATGGCGCGGTAGCGAATTTTGTCATCACGCAGTTCGCTGCGAAACGCTTCTTCTTGCTGGCCAATCAATTTTTCCATTGCGGCATCCATATCCACTTCCATTAAGAAGTGAACACCACCACGCAGATCAAGGCCAAGCTTCATCGGTGCCGCGCCAATCGATTCCAACCAAGAAGGCGTTGAAGGAGCAAGGTTAAGTGCAACAATTGTATCTTTGCCTAACGCTTCACTCACCACATCACGCGCACTGATTTGAGTATCGGTATCGTTAAATCGAACAAAAATTGATCCATTCTCTAGAGCAATGGATTTATGAGAAAGGCTCTCTTTATCAAGAGCTTTGGTGACAGCATCCAGCGTTGACATATCAACAGAGGCGCCACGCGCCCCTGTAATTTGAATTGCCGGATCTTCACCGTAAATATTTGGAAGTGCATATAAAGCAGAGAGAGTGATGGCGAACACCACTAACAAATACTTCCATAACGGATAACGGTTTAGCACAGCAAGGATCCTTTAGCTGTTATAAAGACTTAAGCGTACCTTTTGGTAGCACCGCTGTAATGAAATCTTTTTTGATCACAATTTCATTGTTCACATTCAGTTCGATAGAGATGTAATCGCTGTCTTCTGCGATTTTAGTGATTTTACCCACTAAACCGCCACTGGTTAACACTTCATCACCTTTAGTCATGGCGGCCATCAAACTTTTATGCTCTTTAACACGTTTAGCTTGTGGGCGGTAAATCATGAAGTAGAAAATAACCGCAAACATACCAAGCATGATCAGCATTTCATAACCGCCACCTTGTGATGCACCTTCACCTGCTGCGTGTGCTACAGAAATTAAACTCATTGAAAACGTCCTCTAAAATATTGTTGTGTAATGTAATTCTAATTGGGCTGCGTTGGCTTAATTTCAAGTTTATCACTTCACAAATCAAGCAAAACGCAGCAAAACCGTTATTGGCCCATTGGTGGAACTTCACGATTGCGACGAGCATAAAACTCCTCAACAAACGCGTCGAAGCGATCTTCTTCAATCGCTAAACGAATGCTTGCCATCAGGCGTTGGTAATAACGTAAGTTATGAATAGTATTTAAACGCGCACCCAGAATTTCGTTACAACGATCCAGATGGTGTAAATACGACTTCGAATAATTTTTGCAAGTGTAACAGTCACAATGCGGATCCAGCGCAGTTGTATCGGTTTTATGTACTGCATTACGGATCTTGATCACACCACCCGTTACAAATAGATGGCCATTACGTGCATTTCGCGTTGGCATCACACAGTCAAACATATCGATACCGCGACGTACCCCTTCCACTAAGTCTTCAGGTTTACCGACACCCATCAGGTAGCGTGGTTTGTCTTCTGGCAATTGTGGACAGGTGTGCTCAAGTACACGGTGCATGTCTTCTTTAGGTTCACCCACCGCTAAGCCACCAACCGCGTAGCCATCAAATCCGATCTCGGTTAAGCCTTTCACGGAAACATCACGCAAATCTTCGTAAACACTGCCTTGCACGATACCAAATAGCGAGTTGGTGTTCTCTAATTTGTCGAAATGGTCACGTGAACGCTGCGCCCAACGTAAAGACATCTCCATTGATTTTTTCGCTTCGTCGTGCGTCGCAGGGTACGGCGTACACTCATCGAAAATCATCACAATGTCAGAGCCCAGATCTTTTTGAATTTCCATCGACTTTTCTGCGTCCATGAAAATCTTGTCACCATTTACTGGGTTACGAAAATGCACTCCTTCTTCCGTGATTTTGCGAATATCACCCAAGCTAAACACTTGGAAACCACCTGAATCGGTGAGGATCGGGCCTTGCCAGTTCATAAAATCATGCAAGTCACCGTGCATTTTCATCACTTCTTGGCCAGGGCGCAGCCACAGGTGAAAAGTATTACCGAGCAAAATTTCTGCACCCGTCTCTTTTACTTCTTCCGGTGTCATGCCCTTTACTGTGCCGTAAGTACCTACAGGCATGAATGCCGGTGTTTGCACAGTGCCACGTTCAAAGGTTAATTGCCCACGGCGAGCATTTCCGTTTTTCTTTTTAAGTTCGTATGTTAACTTCACGAAGCCTCCAATGTCAGAGAAACAGTCTGACGTATCATGATTAGGTGCAAGCACCCCTCTAGAGCGGTCGCCAATTCCTAGCGAAAAACGAAGCGGAGCTTCTTCTCCTAGCGTAATGCTAGCACTCGTTAATTGGTGTTCTTGGTGATAAACATCGCATCACCATAACTAAAGAAACGATATTGATGTTTCACGGCATGCGCGTACGCGGCCATAGTATGCTCATAACCTGCAAAAGCGCTGACGAGCATAATCAGTGTCGACTCTGGTAAGTGGAAGTTAGTGATTAAGCAATCCACCAACTGGTACTCATAACCAGGGAAGATAAAAATTTCAGTATCGCCAAAAAAAGGAACCAGCTCAGTGCCCTTTTTAAGCGCATCTTGCGCGGCACTTTCCAGTGAGCGCACCGACGTAGTTCCAACAGCGATCACTCGACCACCACGCGCTTTCGTCGCGTTGACGGCATCGACTACCTCTTGTGGCACTTCAACATATTCTGCATGCATATGGTGATCGTGAATATTGTCGACTCGTACTGGCTGGAAGGTTCCAGCGCCAACATGCAAGGTTACATAAGCAAATTCGACACCTTTCGCTTTGATTTGCTCAAGCAGAGCCTCATCGAAATGCAAACCGGCGGTCGGTGCAGCGACAGCTCCCGGTTTTTGGTTGTATACGGTTTGATAACGCTCTTTATCAGCATCTTCATCAGGGCGGTCAATGTAAGGCGGCAACGGCATATGGCCAATCTCGTTTAAGATCTCCAGTACCGTCTTTGACGCTGTAAAACGAATCTCGAACAGCGCGTCATGGCGAGCCACCATGTGTGCATGATATTCGTCATGCTCTCCTAAATACAACTCACTGCCCGGTTTTGGCGGCTTAGATGAGCGAACATGAGCTAAAATCGTCTGTTCATCCAACATTCGTTCGACCAATACTTCCAGTTTGCCGCCTGAAGCTTTGCGCCCAAACATGCGAGCCGGGATGACACGTGTATTGTTAAAAACCAATAAATCGCCGGGCTGAACTCGGTCAAGAACGTCTTTAAATGAGCCATCCGCCAGTTCACCGCTGTTACCGTCTAATTGCAGTAAGCGACTCGCCGTACGTTCAGCCGTTGGGTAACGAGCAATCAGCTCATCGGGAAGTTCAAAGTGAAAGTCTGAAACTTGCATAGTTCTTATCTTGTTCGTTTTGAGTGGATGACGTAATTTTTTTAAGCGCCGTAGTATATACGTAAACACCTTCGCTCGTCAGACCCAGATCTAAATTTAATGTAATTAAACATGAAAATGGCACCCAATCTTTACGCATCAATCAAAGTAAAAATAGCGGGAGCTCTCAGATATTTTGCGCAGAAAAAACTATAGTTGAATCAGGTCAATAATAAAAAGGAGCTCGTTATGATCAAAATAGAAGACATGATGACTCGCAACCCCCATACCCTGTTGCGTACACACACGTTAGCCGATGCTAAGCACACTATGGAAGCGTTGGATATTCGCCACATCCCTATCGTCGATCCACACAAAAAACTACTCGGTATCATTACTCATCGAGATATTCTTGCCGCGCAAGAGTCGAGCTTAAAAAACATCCCTGAAGATCAATCATATACACTGACAACACCGTTATATGAGGTGATGCATACTGAAATTATGACGGTTGACCCGCGAGCTGGGTTAAAAGAGAGTGCTATCTACATGCAAAAACATAAAGTAGGCTGCTTACCCGTTGTAGATAAAGGCCAACTAGTGGGCATTATTACTGACACGGACTTTATTGGGGTAGCTGTTACCTTACTTGAGCTACAAGAAGAGAGTGAACCGGACGAAGTCGATATTGAATAACGCTCACTCCCTAATATAAGTGCCTCACATAAAAAAGAGCGGCTTACGCCGCTCAAAGGTGTTACACAGATAATGATTGGGAAGTATCGCTAATTAAAATTGGTCTTCTTCAGTAGAGCCCGTTAACGCGGTCACGGAAGAGCTGCCACCTTGGATGGTATTGGTCATCCGGTCAAAGTAACCCGTTCCCACCTCTTGTTGGTGTGCAACAAAGGTATAACCTCTTGATGCTGCTTCAAACTCTGGACGCTGAACTTTCTCAACGTAATGACGCATACCTTCGCCTTGCGCGTAAGCATGTGCTAACTCAAACATGTTGTACCACATGTTATGAATGCCCGCTAAGGTGATGAATTGATATTTGTACCCCATGTCCGACAACTCTTGCTGGAAACGAGCAATGGTGTCTGCATCCAAGTTTTTCTCCCAGTTGAAAGAGGGAGAACAGTTATAAGCCAGCAGTTGATCTGGGTATTGCGCTAGAATTGCTTCGGCAAATTGGCGGGCTTCATCCAAATCAGGCTTAGCGGTTTCACACCACACGAGATCAGCATACGGCGCGTAAGCGAGACCGCGTGAAATCGCTTGCTCAATCCCAGCATTCACGCGATAGAAACCTTCTTGAGTACGCTCACCTTGGATAAAATCACGATCGTATGCGTCGCAATCCGAGGTCAGTAGATCCGCCGCGTTTGCATCAGTACGAGCAATGACCAAAGTGGTTGTCCCTGATACGTCAGCGGCCAAACGTGCCGCAATCAATTTTTGAACCGCTTCTTGAGTCGGAACCAGAACCTTGCCGCCCATGTGTCCGCATTTTTTTACTGACGCCAACTGATCTTCAAAGTGCACACCGGCCGCCCCTGCTTCAATCATCGACTTCATCAACTCGTAAGCATTGAGTACGCCACCAAAACCGGCTTCAGCATCGGCAACAATCGGTAAGAAGTAATCAATACCACCTTCATCTTCCGGTGATTTTCCGGCCGCCCACTGAATTTGATCGGCACGACGAAACGAGTTGTTGATGCGCTTGACCACCGATGGAACAGAATCGACTGGATAGAGCGATTGGTCTGGGTACATGGTGGAAGCGGTGTTGTTATCTGCCGCTACTTGCCAGCCGGAGAGATAAATCGCCTCAATTCCCGCTTTGGCTTGTTGTACCGCTTGGCCACCTGTCAATGCACCCAAGCAGTTTACGTAACCTTTTTTGGCACTGCCGTTAACCAGTGACCACAATTTATCAGCGCCACGTTGGGCCAAAGTGTTGGCTGGAGTGATTGAACCGCGCAGGTCAACCACTTCAGCAGCAGTATAAGTACGCTTTACATTTTTCCAGCGTGGGTTGGTTGCCCAATCTTTTTCTAGAGCTTCGATTTGTTGGCGGCGAGTTAATGTCATGGTCTATCCCTCTTATTTTGATGCGCAAGCGCACTGTCATCCTTTTCTCAGCAGTACGACCTATTCTGCTTTTGAAAACAGCTTCACGTTATTGGTTGTCAGTAATTGGTTATTAGTTATTGGTTTTAAATCTCATCAATCTAGGTAGTCATAACCCGGAACGGTGAGAAAATGTGTCAGCTCATCGCTGGTAGTTAAGCGAGCCATCAGTTGCGCTGCTTCGCTAAATCGTCCTTGTGCAAATCGCTGCGTGCCGATTTCCTGTTTCACCACTTCAATTTCTTGCGCAAGATACTGCTCAAAAAGCGCTTTGGTAACAATCTGACCGTTATCCAAGGCTTTTCCATGCTTGATCCATTGCCATATTGATGCTCGAGAAATCTCTGCGGTCGCCGCATCTTCCATCAAACCATAAATGGGTACACAGCCATTGCCGGAGATCCATGCTTCGATGTACTGAAGTGCAACCCGAATATTATGACGCATGCCATGTTCGGTACGTTCCCCTTCACATGGGGTCAACAGCTCATAGGCATGAATCGGCGCATCAGACAGACGCGTAACATCTAATTGGTTACAACGCTCGCCAAGTACTTGGTCAAAGACCGCTTTTGCCGTATCCGCTAAACCGGGATGGGCAACCCAAGTACCGTCATGACCATTATTGGCTTCGAGTAATTTATCGTGATGAATTTTATCGAGAACCAACTGATTTTCTTGGGGATCTTTAGCTGGAATGAACGCGGCCATACCGCCCATCGCAAATGCGCCGCGCTTATGACAGGTATAGATCAGCAAGCGTGAATAGGCGTTAAGAAACGGCTTTTCCATTGTGACAACTTGGCGATCTGGTAGCACCCGATCCGGATAATTTTTCAATGTCTTGATATAACTGAAAATGTAATCCCAGCGGCCACAATTTAAGCCGACAATGTGTTCTTTAAGCGAGAACAATATTTCGTCCATCTCGAACACGGCAGGTAAGGTTTCAATCAATACGGTGGCTTTAATGGTGCCAGTTTCTAACCCAAAATACTCTTCGGTAAAATGGAAAACGTCACTCCACCACTTTGCTTCTTGATAGGCCTGAAGTTTTGGAAGATAAAAATAAGGGCCACTGCCTTTTTTAAGCAATGATTTATAGTTGTTGTAAAAGTAGAGTGCAAAATCAAACAGCGAACCCGGAATACTTTGCCCTGCATATTTAACATGCTTTTCTTTAAGGTGCAGACCGCGTACCCGACAGATGAGCACCGCTGGGTTATCTTTAAGCTGGTAGCACTTACCATTGTCAGGATTGGTATAGCTAATGGTTCCTTCAATGGCATCACGCAAATTGACTTGCCCATCCAGCACTTTATCCCATGCTGGTGACATCGAATCCTCAAAATCCGCCATGAACACTTTGACGTTAGCATTCAATGCACTGATCACCATTTTTCGGTCGGTTGGCCCCGTAATCTCCACTCGACGATCTTGTAAATCGTGTGGGATACCGAGAATTTTCCAGCTTCCTTCGCGAATATCTTGCGTATCCTTGAGAAAATCCGGCAGTTCTCCGTTATCAATACGTGTTTGTCGCTCTTCTCGAGCATCCAGCAACGAATCGACACGGCTTGCAAATTTAGCACACAGAGTGGACAAGAAGATTTGGGCTTCTGAAGGGAAAATAGCTTGGTGATGTGGGCCAACGGCACCAACAACCTCAAGCTTGGCTTCGTGGTGTTCTTTGCTGAGTGCTAACTCTGTTTCTGGGGTCTGTGCAAACATAACGTTCTTCCTTAAAACCATTCCAACTACATTTGTAATTTAAAAACCACAAATTCAAATGCTCATTTTTTGCTATCCACTGACTTATCTCTACCGACACTTTCTCTCAGTCAATCCAATATTTCAAGCCTAACCAAGCTAGACATAAGTCTTACAAAACCTTATTAAACCTTACATCAACTCATCATTCAGCAAAAGAGACAAAGTTAATGAAAGGTTAAAAACAAAGTTTTATCCCGTTTCAAACCCATGTTTGATTTCCTTGTTAAATATGAAAGTTATTACGTTATTTTATTACACAAATCAAAAAGGCAGATTTTAGTTTTAAACAGACGTTCGAAATGATGTGAGACGCAGTAAGGCTTGAATTTACGACTAACCGAGCGAGACAGATACCTTATTTTTAAACGCAAGAGAAAATAGGATGTGTAAAATTGTGGCTGTAAAGATTTTTGATTTTATGAAAACTTCATCAAGAATTGTTTGTAAAATTTTACAAGTTTAAAAACACTAACAGAATAAAAAACTGGAAAAAGCCACATTAAAAGTGACTTTTTGATTTTTTAGGCAAAAGAAAGAGTAAGACTAATCGCTAAAGTAAACCAGAAACCACATCAGCTAACTGCTTAAAAGTGTGAGTTCGCGATGAACTTGGCCGCCAGACTAAACCAATCTCTCGATACGCTTGCTGGCCAGGAGGCTCGATGACCACTAAATTTTGGTTTTCAACTAAGCCATGATTGATTGCCATTTGTGGAATGAAAGTCGTCCCTAAACCATTTGCGACCATCTGCACTAAGGTATGTAAACTGGTTGCGGTAAATGGATTAATTTTCTCTTTGGCGGTCAACTTGCAAGCCGACACAGCATGATCCGTTAAACAGTGCACATTTTCGAGCAAAAACACCGATTCATCAGGCAGGTCAGCATACTTGATTGGCACACGGATGCTATCCATTTGATGACGGCTGATCACCATTTTGAATGGATCAATCCCCACGACTCGGCTCTCCATTTTGCCGATATCGACAGGCAAAGCCAAAATCAACACATCAAGCTCTCCATGACGCAGTGCAGCCAAAAGGTTCGTCGTCGTATCTTCTCGTAATAATAAGTTCAACTTCGGAAAGCGGACATTCACTTCTTGCACTAAATCACACAGTAAAAATGGAGCAATGGTTGGAATACAACCCAGCTTAAGCTGACCTTGCATCTCATCGCCTTGGCAAACCTTGCCGAGTTCCACTAAATCTTGTCCTTTGGCAAGTAACTCTCTTCCTTGGCTAACAACCAGCTCTCCCGCTTGAGTAAACACTAACGGAGCTTTCTTATCCTTTTCATAAAGCGGGCAGCCTATTAATTCCTCTAAATTTTGGATCCCTTTACTTAGGGTAGATTGACTAACAAAACAACGTTCAGCGGCATCACTAAAGTGCCGTGTTTCGTAGAGTGTTACTAAATAGTGCAACTGCTTCAAACTGGGCCATTTATTCATCGTTCTACTACTATCTTGTTTGAGTACCGTTTCTGATTCCGTCATTAGAGCTCATCGCTTTTTTCGATGAGACTAATCTATTTATTTCGCTTTTTACTATCCTACAATCTGTACTATAGTTTGTCTCGTTCAAAAACGGACTGGACCAGTGCTCATCACTGGTTTGGAACTAAACCTTATTCTTAGGAGCAAAAAAATGGTACTAGTTGGTCGTAAAGCCCCTGATTTTACTGCAGCAGCTGTTCTTGGTAACGGTGAAATCGTTGATAGCTTCAACTTCGCAGAATTTACTAAAGGTAAGAAAGCGGTTGTTTTCTTCTACCCACTAGACTTCACTTTCGTTTGCCCATCAGAGCTTATCGCTTTTGACAAACGCTTCGAAGATTTCCAAGCGAAAGGCGTTGAAGTAATCGGTGTATCTATCGATTCTCAATTCTCTCACAACGCATGGCGTAATACCGCTATCGAAAACGGTGGCATTGGCCAAGTAAAATACCCGCTAATCGCTGACGTGAAGCACGAAATCTGTAAAGCGTACGATGTTGAGCACCCAGAAGCAGGCGTTGCTTTCCGTGGTTCTTTCCTCATCGACGAAGATGGTCTTGTACGTCACCAAGTTGTGAACGACCTACCACTAGGCCGTAACATCGACGAAATGCTACGTATGGTTGATGCGCTTAACTTCCACCAAAAGAACGGTGAAGTGTGCCCAGCACAGTGGGAAGAAGGCAAAGCCGGTATGGATGCATCTCCAAAAGGTGTTGCAGCATTCCTAGCTGAGCACTCAGACGACCTAGGCAAGAAATAATTCTCCTTAGCCCGCGCTCAACTCGGGTCAATGGTTGGACATATAATAAAGCGTAAAACGCATCGCCAATCAGTTAAGAAGTAAAGTCCTTATCCAAGCCCAAAGCTAACGCTTTGGGCTTTTTCTTTGGCATTCATTTAGCTAAAATGAGGCAGCATTGGTTGGTAAACTTTACCCCTATTTCTTACCTCAATCACACAGACGTCACTACTCTAACTTGCTAACATTAACCAAATTTTTCCAGCAGGATTTTGCTATGAATATTCAAGTTGAAGTGTGTATTGATAATATTGAATCGCTACACAACGCCATTAAAGGCGGGGCTACTCGCATTGAATTGTGTTCGTCGCTCGCATTGGGTGGACTGACGCCCAGCTTTGGTTTAATGAAAAAGGCCGCACAAATATCGAGCGTTCCTGTTTACGCGATGATTCGTCCGCGTCAAGGCGACTTTCTTTATGATCAGGATGATCTCGATTCGATGTTGATCGATATCGAGATGGCAAAACAGGCGGGACTAGACGGCATCGTCTTTGGTATTTTGAATCCGAATCGCACCATCAACCTTGAAGCAAGCTTACTGATGATGCAAGCCGCGCAAGGATTGGGTACCACTTTCCACCGTGCGATTGATCAATGCCACAGCTATGAACAAGCGATTGAAGACATTGCAAAATTAGGGTGTGAGCGTGTACTTACTTCAGGGTTAGCGCCAGATGCCTATGCAGGACGAGCCGTAATTGCACACATGGTGAAACTGGCGAATGGTCGATTCTCTATTATGGCTGGGGCTGGCTTAAACGCATCAAACGTGACTGACATTATCCGTGAAACGGGCATCACTGAAGTGCATTTGTCCGGCAAAACCACGCGTGCAAGTAGCATGGATATGATCGCCAATGCGGTGAAAATGGGCCAAGAGTCTGTCGATGACACCCTCATCCCAATTACCGATCCGGCTAAAATCCAAGAGGTATTACGCCAGCTTTCTTAACTTCGGCGACCGTTATGTCTTGATGTAAGGTGAATAACTTTCCTTCACCTTACTTTACCCAAAAGGCTATTTGAGGATGTCATCAATCGATTGTTTACCTAAGTGGCGCACATCCTTACCTTTGACAAAATAGATGATGTATTCGCAGATATTCTGGCAGCGATCGCCCACGCGTTCGATGGCTCGTGCAGACCACATGACTTGTAATATATGTGGGATATTTTTAGGGTCTTCCATCATATAGGTCATCAGTTGGCGGATCACGGCTTCGTATTCGGCATCCAGCTTATCATCCAAGCGGTACACTTCAGCAGCCGATTCAAGATCCATCCGCGCAAAAGCGTCTAACACTTGGTGCAACATTGCAATGGCTTGCCGGCATAAAGGTTCAAGAGAAACTCGAAATTTGCTCTCTTTAGGTGAAGGGCTTTCGATAGTGACGTAGGCAATTTTGGTGGCAACATCACCAATTCGCTCAAGGTCGGTAATGGTTTTGATGATCGCCATGATCAAGCGCAGATCCTTGGCTGTCGGTTGTCGCTTAGCGATAATACGCGTGCAAGCCTCATCAATAGAGACTTCCATCGCATTCACTTTGTGATCATCCCGAACGACTTTTCTGGCCAGATCGGCATCATCTTTATGCAATGCTTGCATCGCAAAAGAGAGTTGTTGCTCCACCAGCCCGCCCATCGTCAATACATGAGTGCGAATCGATTCAAGTTCAACATTGAACTGTCCTGAAATGTGGCGACCTAGATGCATCATCGTTCCTTTTGAATATCGCTATTGACGAAAGTATTAACCATATCGACCAGTAATATAGTCTTCCGTCTGTTTTTTCAATGGGGAGGTGAAAATAGAGTCAGTATCCGCATACTCAATCAATTTCCCCATATGGATAAAAGCCGTATGATCGCTCACTCTTGCCGCTTGTTGCATGTTATGCGTCACAATCACCACTGTGTATTTGGTTTTGAGATCGTTAATCAACTCTTCGATGGTCAAAGTAGAAATAGGATCTAACGCGGACGTTGGCTCATCAAGCAACAGCACCTCTGGCTCAATAGCAATCGCTCTGGCGATCACTAAGCGTTGCTGCTGCCCACCCGAAAGGCCAAATGCATTTTCATGTAAGCGATGCTTCACTTCATCCCATAACGCAGCGGCTCTTAAAGCTCGCTCAACGGAGTCATCTAAAGTACGGCTATTTTTAATTCCTTGTAGACGAAGCCCATACACCACGTTTTCATAAATGGATTTCGGAAATGGGTTGGGTCGTTGGAATACCATCCCCACTCGGCGGCGCAACGTGGCAACATCCACATCTGGGTGATAGACGTTTCTACCATGAAGTTTGACTTCACCTTCAACTCGACACCCTTCGACCAGATCGTTCATCCGGTTAATACAGCGCAGTAAGGTTGACTTACCACAACCGGAAGGGCCGATAAACGCCGTTACTTGTCCTTTGGGAATACGCATTGAGATATGGCTCAGCGCACAAGTCTGTTTATAGAACAGATTCAGATCTTCAATCGCAATCGCCGTTTGTTGATCGCTCAGATTATTGACATCTAACGGGGCGTGATAACCCAAAGTTTGATTGATGGAAAACATAATTAATCTTGCCCTAACGTTCGATATTTCTCACGCAAGTTATTGCGGATACTGATGGCCGTTAAATTCAGTGCCACAATCACTGTCACCAATAAAAATGAAGTGGCGTACACCAGTGGCCTAGCCGCTTCGATGTTGGTCGTTTGGAAACCAACATCGTAAATATGAAAACCTAAGTGCATGAATTTTCGCTCAAGATGTACAAAGGGAAATTCGCCATCCACAGGCAAACTTGACGCCAGTTTGACCACACCCACCAGCATCAAAGGGGCAACCTCACCCGCGGCTCGCGCAATGGCGAGAATAAGCCCAGTAATAATAGCAGGGCTTGCCATCGGCAATACTATGCGCCAAATCGTCTCAAAATGGGTAGCGCCCAATGCTAACGAGCCATGGCGTACTGCGCTGGGAATCCGTGTTAACCCTTCTTCCGTCGTCACAATCACTACGGGTAGAGTTAACACCGCTAATGTGAGCGCCGACCACAGTAAGCCAGGCGTACCAAAAGTGGGGGCTGGTAACCTTTCGCTATAGAGTAGCGTATCAATCGATGAGCCTATGGTGTAAACAAAAAAACCAAGACCAAATACCCCATAAACAATCGATGGCACACCAGCAAGGTTGATAACCGCAACACGAATGATACGAGTAAACAGATTCTCTTTTGCGTATTCGTGCAAATAAATAGCCGCTACAACACCAAGTGGCATGACGATAATCGACATCAACAACACCAACAGCACGGTACCAAAGATGGCTGGAAATACGCCACCTTCAGAGTTCGATTCTCGGGGTTCTTCTGATAGGAAGAGCCACACCTGCTTTCCCCACTGGACCAATTTTTGCCCCAAAGTCATATCATTGGGATACCAAATATCGAGAATTTGGCTAAGTGGAATCGCCACTCGTTGCCCACTCATCTCTTCAACAATCAACGACGGCCCATTCATTTGCTGGCGCAGCGCATCTAACTTTTGTTCGGCAATAGCTAATTGGCTATCCAAATCCTGCTTTTTATGAAAATAGTGATCTAAATAGGTTCGTTCTAGCTTTCCATTGAGTTCTTTACGACGCTTCTCTAAACGTAATTTTTCCGCGGCAAAGCCAATGACTCTGATCTCTTGGTCAATCACATCGTCAATTTGCTCTCTCAATAACGCGACATCCTGCATTCCTGCAGCGAGCATGGTTTGAACATCCGAACTCTCGCTTCCATCGGTTTGCACATAAGCAATCGGCTTGCCATAAAACTGTCCGTTACTCTTACGTTCTATTACCGCCCACCCGCTAGGCATTTGTTTATCCGACAGTTTAACATCCAGTATCGAAACAAAGTCCGCATGATTTCGTTCTCGGTTAGCGACTTTGATACTGAGCCGCTTCACTTCCCCAGCATCCAGTATGGCTTTGGGCCACGTAATGTCTAATGCTCTTAAGTGTGTTAATGGCACATTTTCCTCAGAGTAGAGCTGACCAACCAGTGCTTGCCCCTCTTGAGTTTGCCATTGATAAAGTGGCGTCGGCCAAAAATAGGTTAATCCTTTCCAACCAATAAACAGGAGCAAGCCCAATACCGAAATCAGGCTGATGCTGACAGCACCGCCTGTTAACCATATCCAAGGTGAACCTGATTGAAACCACTTAAACATTTGTGATGATTTTTCCCAATTGATTACAAAGCGCGATATTTGGCACGCAACCTTTGTCTGACCCATTCAGCAATCGAGTTCACACAAAAGGTGAACATGAGTAGCAATAGTGCCGCTAAAAAAAGCAACCGATAATGGGAGTTCCCCACTTCCGACTCTGGTAACTCAACCGCAATCGTTGCCGATAAGGTGCGCATCCCTTCTAAAATATTCCAATCTAAAATGGGTGTATTACCCGTCGCCATAAGAACGATCATTGTTTCTCCGACGGCTCGCCCCAAACCCATCATGATCGCCGAGAATATGCCAGGACTTGCCGTTAACAACACGACTTTGGTTAATGTCTGCCAAGGTGTTGCGCCTAATGCTAATGACCCATCAGAAAGATGTTTAGGTACGGAAAAGATCGCATCTTCCGCAATAGTGAAAATGGTTGGAATGACGGCAAAGCCCATAGCAAAACCAACCACCAGCGCATTGCGCTGATCAAAATCGATGCCGTTTTGCGCGAGATAAATCTGAATATCGCCATCAAATAGCCAAACTTCAATTTGGCTGCTATACGAAAAGATAACCACTGCACTAACGACTAATACGGGGATTAGTATCAATGCGTGCCATCCATTTGAGAAATTTCGCACCCATGCTCTCGGTAACAGGTGCCAACCTAGCCCAACGAGTAACATCACAATGGGTAAAAATAGCAGCAGCGCTCCGACCGCCGCGAGATGGCTTTCAATTAATGGCGCAAACCACAACCCCGCTAAAAAACCAATAATGACGGTTGGTAACGCTTCCATCAATTCAATCGACGGCTTCACCACTCGGCGCATTCTCGGTGACATAAAATAAGCCGTGTAAATCGCGCCAAACACCGCAATCGGTATCGCAAATAACATTGCGTATGCTGCAGCCTTAAGAGTGCCAAAGGCTATCGGTACTAGGCTAAACTTAGGCTCAAATTCATCGTTCGCTGACGTCGATTGCCACACATATTGAGGCTCAGGATAACTTTCGTACCACACTTTTTGCCACAATGATGAGAGTGATATTTCAGGATAATCATTATCCACTTTTGCCACGCTGATCTTCTGCTCGCTTAACGTAGCGAGATAAAGCTCATTATTGGACATGGCGGCCAATTGAGGGGCTTTGTTGTACATCCTCTCAAACAACACCAGTTTTTCACTGGTCGTATAGTGACTTTGGATTGTGCCATTAGGGTAGAAACTGTAAAAACCTTTGCGATAAGTATCCGGCAGTAACAGCGTCACCTGCGGCGCTAATTTAAACTTACGAATCTGAGTCAGTTGACGTTCTTCATTTTGCAGCACATCAAACCATTGTGACACTAAGCCGTTACGGTGAGTCACCAGTAGCGAATAAGCACCGGACAATAAGTTGATTTGTGTCACGGCTCGATCGGAATTACCTTGGCTTAAATCAACCACTTCTCGCACGAAATAACCTTGACGACTCTTAACTGCAACAACCAATTCGGACCCTGAGCGAAGATAAAGCGTTTTACCATCTGGCGTAAAAAGCAATTGGTCCAAAGAAGGAAATGAGCCTTGAAACACAAAGCGCTGAATTGGCTCGACGTTATCACTCGTTAAGGTTTGTACTATCACCTCATCATTATCGAGATAAGAAGCGAAGAAAAGTGCCTCATCAGTAACAGCGAAGGCAAACTGGCGTAACGTTTGCGTTTTATGAGTCAGCCGAAAGGTAGAGGGTAAACTGACGCGCTCAAGATAAGGAGAAAACTGGCGACCTTCCACGCTATGCAGATAACTGAATTTAGGGCGAGCAATAAAGACCTCTCCCGCCACATTGCTAGCGGCAAACCATCCATCCAGCGGGGGAGCTTGGCTAAAAAGATCAACGCGAATAGGGAGACTATCCGACCACAATGCGTGTTCCGTTTTGCCGTCCAAGGGCCAAAAGTTCATGCTGCCATCAAGGTCAACAACAAAGGCATTCTCGCCGTATTCATCTATGGCCAAAAATTGAGGATTGGAAGTGGTTATACTCACTTGCGCCACGTTCCTTTCAATTTTTGCGCTACCAAACAGAGGGAAAACAACCATCGCAAGATAGACAAAAATCAGCACTAAAGCGCCAAGTACACTCACGCCACCAAAACTCACTGCAAGGCGAACCAAACGGTCTTTTATCAACCGTTTTCTGTCACGTTCCTTCAATGAAAATTCACTTGGTGCCATTGCTCTCTCTACCCTTTTTCTTGTCTGCGTATAATATGTAATTTTCGTGACAAGTATATTACAACTCGCAATAAACGACTGAAAATAAAACAACTATACTCAACTTGCCTACTTGAAATAAAAATGTCACATAAAAGGCATAGTTTGCATAATCATCAATACCCGAATTGATTGCTGTGCAGAATCGCACAATCAGCACACAGAGGGTGAGTCAGTAAAAAACGTCAATTGAGTTAAAAGGTAACATGAATGAGTACGGACAAGTTGTATATCGACAAGGAATTGAGCTGGCTTTCGTTTAATGAACGCGTATTGCAAGAAGCCGCAGATAAAACCGTGCCTTTAATCGAGAGAATACGGTTTTTAGGTATTTTTTCTAACAATCTGGATGAGTTCTATAAAGTTCGCTTTTCCGATGTAAAACGGCAAATTTTGATCAACCGAGAACGTGGTGGTAACGATACTACCAAGCATTTGCTGACACGGATGCAAAGTAAGGCATTCAAACTCAACCAAGATTTCGACAATCTCTATAATGAGCTTATTTTAGAAATGGCACGTCGCCGTATCTTCTTGGTTAATGAAACGCAGTTGGATGAGACTCAGAAAAAATGGATCACTAAGTATTTCCATAAAGAAGTGCGCCCGCATATTACACCGCTGCTCATGACTGACGACATTGATGTCATGCAATTTTTGAAAGATGAATACGCCTATATTGCCGTTGATCTCAAACACAATGACCGCAGCCAATATGCGCTGATTGAAATCCCGACAGACCACCTACCGCGCTTTGTCATGGTGCCGGAGCAAAAGGGCAAACGCCGCAAAACCATCATCTTATTGGACAACATCATTCGCCACTGCCTCGATGAGATTTTCCGCGGTTTTTTTGACTATGAAGAGCTCACGGGTTACGCGATGAAAATGACACGTGATGCGGAATATGACTTGCGACGGGAAGTCGAATACAGTTTGTTAGAACAGATGTCAGAAGGGTTGAATCAACGCTTAAGTGCTATGCCCGTACGCTTTGTTTATGAACGAGAAATGCCGACAAAAATGCTTAAATTTTTGTGCGAAAAACTCAAAATATCGCACTATGATAGCCTTCTTCCTGGTGGTCGTTACCATAACTTTAAAGATTTTATTGGGTTCCCAAACGTGGGGCGTGACTATTTAGAAAACAAGCCGCTACCACCCATGCAATGTGCTGACTTTGAAGGTTTTGCCAATGCATTTGATGCGATTCGCGCTCAGGATATTCTACTTCACTATCCTTATCACTCATTTGAACACATTACCGAGTTGGTAAGACAAGCTTCGTTTGATCCCAAAGTGATCAGCATCAAAATCAATATTTATCGTGTTGCCAAAGATTCTCGCTTAATGAATTCGCTCGTCGATGCGGTACACAATGGCAAACGAGTGGTGGTAGTGGTTGAGTTACAAGCACGGTTTGATGAAGAAGCCAACATTGAATGGTCACGTATTTTAACCGAAGCGGGGGTCCAAGTAATTTTCGGGGCTCCCGGATTAAAAATTCACTCTAAATTGCTGCTCATTAGCCGCAAAGAACAGGACAACATCGTTCGCTACGCACACATCGGCACGGGCAACTTCCATGAAAAAACCGCCCGTATCTATACGGACTTTTCACTACTAACCGCCGACAATGAAATTGCTACCGAAGTACGAAACGTGTTTGGCTATATTGAAAACCCTTACCGCCCAGTTAAATTTAGCCATCTCATTGTGTCGCCAAGAAACTCTCGTATTCAGCTTTATCGATTAATCGACAGTGAAATCGCCAATGTGAAACTTGGTAAAAAAGCCGCAATCACTTTAAAGTTAAATAACTTAGTGGATAAAGGGTTGATCAATAAACTGTATGGTGCGAGTAGCGCGGGCGTACAAATTAAGATGATCGTCCGGGGCATGTGTTCACTGGTTCCGGGAATCGAGGGCGTGAGTGACAATATCAAAATCATCAGCATCGTTGATCGCTTTTTGGAACACCCTCGTGTCATTATTACGCACAATGATGGCAACCCGCTGGTGTATATCTCCTCTGCCGACTGGATGACGCGCAATATTGATCATCGTATCGAAGTAACCACACCAATTCGTGACCCACGTTTGAAACAGCGTATGATTGACATTATGAATTTACAATTTACCGATACAGTGAAAGCGCGCTGGATAGACAAAGAGATGAGCAATAATTATGTAGAACGTGGTAACCGTAAAAAAGTGCGTTCACAATTTGCCATCTACGACTATCTTAAGAATATAGAAAGACAGACCAGAAAGAGCAAAGAACCCTTACATGACAATCAACCCAACTAATACTATTCGCGATATTGCGGCCATCGATTTAGGCTCTAACAGCTTTCATATGGTGGTGGCCAAAGTCGTCGATCAAGATCTGCAACTGGTGAGCCGCCATAAGCAACGTGTACGCTTGGCGGCTGGGTTAGATGAACAAAAAAATTTGGATGCCGATGCCATAGAGCGAGGACTTGAATGCTTAGCGATGTTTGCCGAGCGGTTGCAAGGTTTCGAACCTGAAAACGTGCGTATCGCGGCCACGCATACACTGCGTCAAGCCAATAATGCTCATACATTCTTGCAACGAGCCAAACAAGTACTGCCTTTCCCTATTGAAATCATTCCCGGAGCTGAGGAAGCACGCTTAATTTATTTAGGCGTGGCACATACTCAACCTCAAGCAGCGTCTATGTTGGTGGTGGATATCGGTGGCGGCAGTACCGAGATGGTGATTGGCCAAGGGTTTGATCCAGACCTAATCAACAGCAAACAAATGGGATGCGTCAGCTATACCGACCGTTACTTCGCTGATGGTAGGCTTTCAAGCAGAAACTTCGCTCATGCGATATTAGCCGCCGAGCAAAAAATCGAATCTATTGCGGCGAAATATCGCAAAAAAGGGTGGGAAGTCGCCTTCGGCTCGTCAGGAACCATCAAAGCCATTCACGAAGTACTGATTGGTTTGGGCTTTGATGATGGCATCATCACGCTTGAGCGAGTCAATAAACTCATTGAAAAACTCTGTGAATGGCAAAGTATTGATGAGATCGAACTCAGCGCATTGACTGACGATAGAAAACCCGTTTTTGCTGCGGGAGTTGCCATTTTAAGCGCAGTTTTAAAATCGCTGCGTGTGAAAGAGATGCATTTTTCTGATGGTGCATTACGAGAAGGTTTGCTTTATGAGATGGAAGATCGGTTCAAGTATTCCGATATCCGTTTACGTACCACTGAAAACCTCGCGATGAAGCATCTAGTCGACTTAGAGCATGCCGCTAAAGTCAAAGGCCATGCGAAGGAATTCCTACAGAATGTGACCCCAGAGCTAGGATTGAAAAAAGGCAGCGAACTGTTTGATCTTTTGGAATGGGGAGCGTTATTGCATGAGGTGGGATTGAGCATCAACTTACAAGGCTTTCACCGACACTCTGCTTATATCTTGCGTCACACCAACATGCCCGGTTTTAACAGCGAGCAACAGCAAGTGCTGTCGACCTTAGCGCGCTTTCAACGCAAATCCCTCAAGCTGCAAGAAATGAATGATTTCACCTTGTTTAAGAAAAAGCACATTATTGGCCTCATCCGCGTGTTGCGTTTAGCGATTGTTGTCAATAGCCAACGTAATGATGATCCTCTTCCTGAGTTAACGCTCAGCGCAAAAGATGATGAGTGGAAACTTGAATGTGAAGACGCCAATTGGTTAGAAAATAATAAATTATTACATGCGGATCTGATGTGCGAACAACAGTATTGGCGAAGTGTCGGTTGGCAGCTCAATGTTTAATTTGAATTGGGTTTGATTAAAAAAATAGCGAGCGAACAGCTCGTTATTTTATGCCCACTTTGGCTAGTTCTTGCAAAGCAAACTCGGCACTGACAGGCACATAACCATCTTTCCCAACGATCGCTTGTCCTTGCTTAGAAAAAATGAAACGGATAAATTCTCGCTGCATGGGTGGCAGATCCTGATTAGGATGTTTATTCACATACACATACAAATAGCGAGATAACGGATAAGCACCTGATAGAATATTTTCATAACTTGCGGCAATAAACTGATCGCCTTGTTTGGCTATCGGAATCAATTTCACACCAGAAACCTGATAACCAACACCAGAATAACCGATAGTATTGATCGATGAAGCAACCGATTGCACAACCGATGCCGATCCCGGCTGCTCGTTTACTCCCTTTTTGAAATCGCCACCACACAGTGCATTTTGTTTGAAATAGCCATAAGTTCCCGACACCGAATTTCGGCCAAACAGTTGAATTCCCCGCTTGGCCCAATCCTCATCAACGCCCAATTGCGCCCAAGTATTGGTCGGTTGTGTAGCACCGCAGCGCAACGTGGATGAGAAAATACTGTCTAATTGAGTAAAATTAAGCCCTTTGATTGAATTATCTCGATGTACAAAAATACCAATGGCATCTATCGCAACCCGCAATGCCGTCGGCTTATAACCGTGAGCGCGTTCAAATGCTTCAATCTCACGACCACGCATCGGGCGACTCATTGGGCCAAATTGCGCCGTTCCTTCAGTTAAAGCAGGAGGCGCGGTGGAGGAACCTGAGGCTTGTACTTGAGCATTGATATTTGGGTAGATCGTCTTAAACTCTTCAACCCAGAGCGTCGTCATTCCTGCCAGAGTGTCTGACCCCACTGAAAGTAAACTACCTGCAACACCGTTAGTTTTTGAATAATCCACGAGCGGCTGAGCGCTCACGGCGTTCGTGGTAACCAGCAAGTAAAAATAGAGAAAGGCTGTAAATATGCGATGTATCATGACAGCACAACCAAACGTTTAGGCAAAATAAAAGAGAATTTGCTGCCAACACCCACTTCACTGTGAATCTGCAAATGCGTGTCATGATGTGACAATGCATGCTTAACAATCGCGAGCCCAAGCCCACTTCCTCCAGTATCTCGCGAACGTGCTTTATCGACACGATAAAAACGTTCCGTTAAACGATGTAAATGCTGTGGCTCAATCCCTTCCCCTTTATCCACCACGTCTAAACAAGCACCTTGCGCGTTTTGATACCAACGCACATTAATTTCCGCTCCCGGAGGCGTATATTTGACGGCGTTATAAACAAGGTTTGATATAGCACTGCGCAGTTGATCTTCATCGGCCAATACTTTAAGTCGCTTATCGACATCAAAATGCAGTCGGTGATGATGATCGCCACTTAAACTGATCGCTTCTTTTTCAAGTACTTCCAACATAGCCGGAACATCAACCACTTCATCCAGCTCATGCATTGGCGCCGCTTCAATTTTTGACAACGTCAGCAGTTGATTGACTAAACTGTTCATACGGTTTAACTGCTCAGTCATCACTCCATGTGCCTTAGGCCACATCGGCCCTACCAGCATGTCAGGGTCTTCTGTCATCTCAAGATACCCTTGCAACACCGTCATCGGCGTTCTCAGTTCATGAGAAACGTTAGCAAAGAAATTTCGGCGCATGCCTTCTAACTGTTTCAACTGAGTGACATCACGCACAACCATCAAATGCTCACCTTCTGTGTAAGGTACAATACGCAGCTCTAACATGCGCTCAACATTAAGCGGAGAGCGCATTTCAAGCGGTTCTGTGAAATCATCTTTTTGCAGATATTTGATAAAATCAGGGGCGCGCAATAAATTTGAGATAGGTTGACCTGCATCATCTGGCCAGCGAAAACCGAGCAGATGCTGTGCAAGTCGGTTACACCAAACAATGTTCCCTTCGTCACGGAACACCACCACCGCATCGGGTAGCGATTCAGCCCCGTTACGAAAGCGGCGGATCAAATTGGTCAGTTCTTTGCGTTTTTTACGTTGGCGTTGCTGTAAACGGTAAATCCCATTAAACAGGTATTCCCAATTTCCAGTCCCGGAAGGCGGCGTTAAACGTTTTTCATCCCACAACCAAGCCGACAAACGCATTTGGTTATGCAAATGCCAAATCAGTTGCAACGCTGTAGCCGCTAGCAGCAGCCAAGCCATATGGCCAAAGATCCAGCCAACGATAATCCAAGGAGAGTAAAAAAAAGCCAGCTCCCAAGCCAGCCTTTTCCACGTTAAACGTTCAACCATTTCGTACCTTAATTAATCCTTTATGTTCTGGATGAAAAGCGATAACCGGCACCACGTACTGTTTGAATTAATTTATCGTGGCCAGCCTCTTCTAACGCTTTTCTCAGACGGCGTATATGAACATCGACAGTGCGGTCTTCAACATAAACGTTGGTACCCCACACATTGTTCAATAACTGCTCACGGCTATAGACGCGTTCTTGGTGCGTCATAAAGAAGTGTAGCATTTTGAATTCCGTCGGCCCCATCTCTAAGGCATTATCATTAGCCGTTACTCGATGAGAGACAGGATCTAACTTCAATCCTTGCACGTCGATCACATCTTCCAGTGCTGTCGGTGTGACGCGCCGGATAACCGCTTTCAAACGAGCTACCAACTCTTTAGGCGAAAAAGGTTTAGTTATGTAATCATCCGCACCCACTTCAAGGCCGCGAACTTTATCTTCTTCTTCACCACGGGCGGTTAACATCACAACAGGAATGTTGCGTGTTAATTCTTCACGCTTCATATGCTTAATAAAGTTGATACCACTCCCGCCGGGCAACATCCAATCTAATAACACAAGATCGGGAAAGGGTTCAGCCAGTTTACTCACCGCCGTGTCGTAATCTTCCGCTTCAACAGCTTGATAACCTTTTTGTTCAAGCACGAAACACAACATTTCGCGAATGGGTGCTTCGTCTTCAACAACCAGAATCCTTCTAGACATTTGAATAACCTTTCTATGTAATCAACGCTATGCATTATGGGAAACAATTATGACACTTTTGTGACCTTTGCAAACAATTTTTCATATAAGTTTCTTATCAAGTTCATGATTATATTTTGAAATTGATTTAAGACTTTAGCTTTCAAATCCCCTATCATGTTGCGTCTTCTAATTAAGTAAGAGAAAGAATATGTGGTTTAAAAACTGTATGGTTTATCGTGTTAATCGCGATGTAGAATTCAACGCCGATCAGCTCGAAAAACAACTGGCCGAATTTCGTTTTACGCCATGCGGCAGCCAAGATAAGCAAAAATTTGGTTGGGTTAACGCAATGGGTAAACACGGCGACATGATGACCCACGTTTCTGAAGACCGTATTCTGATCTGCGCGAAAAAAGAAGAAAAGATCTTACCTGCTTCGGTCATTAAAGATTCTTTGAATGCCAAAGTTGAAGCGATGGAAGTGGAAGAAGGGCGACCTCTCAAGAAAAAGGAGAAGGAAAGCCTCAAGGAAGATATTGTCATCGATCTCCTACCTAGAGCATTTAGCCGCAGCAATCTCACCTTTGTACTTATTCTACCCAAACAAGGCTTCATTCTAGTCGATGCCGCAAGCTACAAAAAAGCTGAGGACGTTTTGGCGCTGCTACGCAAAACCATGGGTAGCCTACCCGTAGTACCTGCGATCCCAGAACAAGCGGTAGAAACAACACTTACTCAGTGGGTTAAAAGTGGCGAACTACCACCAGGGTTTAGCTTGTTGGATGAAGCTGAATTAAAGTCGTTATTAGAAGATGGCGCAGTGATCCGCTGTAAGAAACAAGAACTGACAAGCGATGAGATCTTAAGCCATATTGAAGCCAATAAAGTCGTCACTAAACTGGCATTGAACTGGCAAGATCGCCTGAGCTTTATTCTGGCTGAAGATTGTAGCATTAAGCGTTTGGCATTTAGCGATGAGCTCAAAGAACAAAATGAAGATATTCCACGAGAAGAGCAAGCGGCTCGCTTTGATGCCGATTTCTCATTAATGTGTGGTGAAATGTCGGCATTTTTGCCTAACTTATTTGACGTTCTCGGCGGCCTTCCTCACCCGAACGCTTAACAAAAGCATCATGCAAAAGCCCAATACCCTTAAAAGTGTTGGGCTTTTTTGTATCGCTTACGATCCCTACTAGGCATAAGGTTATTTTTAACGTAAAATTTGCGCCCCTCCAATACCATCAGGTGGTATTGGCCTGACTTGAGATCAGATTAGAGAAAAACAATGAGCACACATACACCTTTTGTCCCCGAGCTACTATCACCGGCGGGCAGCCTAAAAAACATGCGTTATGCGTTTGCTTACGGTGCAGATGCCGTTTATGCCGGCCAACCTCGTTATAGCCTTCGTGTACGCAACAACGAATTTAACCATGAAAACCTGCAAATCGGTATCGATGAAGCACATGCTTTGGGTAAAAAATTGTACGTGGTTTGTAATATTCAACCCCACAACTCAAAACTTAAGACATTCATCCGAGATCTAAAGCCTGTGGTTGAAATGGGACCTGATGCGCTTATTATGTCTGACCCTGGGCTTATCATGATGGTTCGTGAAGCATTTCCTGAAATGCCTATTCACCTTTCAGTTCAAGCCAATGCTGTTAACTGGGCAACAGTTAAGTTCTGGGCATCCCAAGGCGTTGAACGAGTGATTCTATCACGCGAACTTTCGTTGGAAGAAATTGAAGAAATTCGTGAGCAATGTCCAACGACCGAACTCGAAATTTTTGTTCATGGCGCATTATGCATGGCTTATTCAGGTCGCTGTCTATTGTCTGGCTACATTAATAAACGTGATCCAAACCAAGGAACATGCACTAATGCATGTCGTTGGGAATACAAAGTTGAATCAGCCAAAGAAGATGAAACAGGTCAAATTGTCGAGAAATTTGATCCAGCAGCAGTTCAAACTATCAAGGTACAAGAAGAGCGCCCTGATAATACACTTGGTTTAGGCAAACCGATTGATGATGTGGTTTTGCTTTCAGAAAGCCATCGTCCAGAAGAGAAGATGGCCGCTTTTGAAGACGAACATGGCACCTACATTATGAACTCAAAAGATCTACGAGCCGTACAGCATGTAGAACGATTGACGAAAATGGGCGTGCATTCATTAAAAATAGAAGGCCGTACTAAATCTTTCTATTATTGCGCTCGTACAGCTCAAGTGTACCGCAAAGCAATTGATGACGCAGTTTCAGGTAAACCATTTGATGAAAGCCTGATGGGCACTTTAGAAAGCCTTGCACACCGTGGCTATACCGAAGGTTTCTTGCGACGCCATACACACGATACTTATCAAAACTACGACTATGGCTATTCAGTCTCAGATTCACAGCAATTTGTTGGCGAATTTACGGGTAAACGTCGTGGTGAAATGGCTGAAGTTGAAGTTAAAAACAAGTTTATCTTAGGTGATAGTTTAGAGCTGATGACCCCAAAAGGGAATGTTGTCTTCAGACTTGAAGCAATGGAAAACCGCAAAGGTGAAACTGTTGATGACGCAAAAGGAAACGGTCACTTTGTTTATATCCCGGTTCCTGAAGAGTTGGATTTAAACTTTGCTCTGTTAATGCGTAACTTGAATGCTGGCCAAGATACTCGTAACCCCGTAGGCAAGTAGTTATGGCATTATTGATCACCAGTAAATGCATTAACTGTGATATGTGTGATCCGGAATGTCCAAATGGCGCGATCTCTATGGGCAACCGGATCTATGAAATTGATCCTAATCTATGTACTGAATGCAAAGGACATTACGACAAGCCCACCTGTCAATCCGTATGTCCGATAATAAACTGCATCATTACCGATCCAGAACACATAGAAACTGAACATCAACTACTTGAAAAATTCGTCGTTATTCAAGGTTTAGCCTAATCATTGTAAAAGAGCCCAATCGTTAAGATTAGGCTCTTTTTTATCGGTGTGCTAAGCCTTTACTGTTGAGATAGTTCAACATATGAGGTCGAGATTCTTGTGCTAATTTAGCCGTTACCTCTGTAGACCAAGCCGCTTGCTTGGTATTGGAAGAGCGCGTCTGATAATAAGCCCTCATCGTCTCATCATATTGCTCTATTTCAGCATAACTCAAAGCATGGTAGGTATTCTCATGAACAATTACCTCAGGAGATAAACGAGGTTTTAGTTGTGGATTCTGAGCCGGATACCCCAAGCACATACCAAATAACACTGCGCAATATGGAGGAAGCCCTAATAACTCATCCACTTCTTTAGGTGAATTTCTTAAGCCGCCAATATAAACACCACCCAACCCCATCGATTCTGCCGCCAATAAACAGTTTTGTGCCATGATCCCAGCGTCTACAGCGCCAATCAAAGTGAGTTCAATCAGCTCTGGTTTTACCTCAGGATTAATGGCGTAATGACGTTGGTAGTCAATGCAGAACACTAAAAACTCAGCAGCGCTTGCAACATAAACTTGATTGCCCGCCAGTATAGCCAACTGCTTGCGTTTATCTTTATCCGTAACACGAATGATTGAATTAACCTGTAATAGGCTCGATGATGATGCCGCAATACCAGCAGAAATAATTGTGCTCAGCTGATCTGGAGATATCGTCTGATCGGTAAAAGATCGGATAGAACGATGTGCAAGAATAGTTTCAATGACTGGATTCATCTTATATTTTTCCCTACGAGGATATTGCCACTATCTTAGCAAGCATTACCTACTGACGCCGTAAAAATGCAAACTTAAAATTAGCACAGAAAAGATCGTTTTAATGCAGTATGGGGGCGATACTTTTATTGAAGTTATTGAAGAACAGGAATGTTCAAAAAAATACTAAGGAGATGAAAAATAGCAAAAAGCCTCAGCATTTCTGCGGAGGCTTGATAGATGGCAGGGGTGGAGAGATTCGAACTCCCAACACGCGGATTTGGAATCCGCTGCTCTGCCAGTTGGAGCTACACCCCTAAA